>Ga0181597_10002738_pt1 | contig 18900 bp, 17 predicted proteins | sample 041ome_5_FD_148647 | JGI IMG/M metagenome (GOLD analysis project Ga0181597, IMG submission 148647) | Coastal salt marsh microbial communities from the Groves Creek Marsh, Skidaway Island, Georgia - 041403US metaG (spades assembly) | ecosystem: Environmental > Aquatic > Marine > Intertidal zone... | reverse complement strand
CCAATCACCTGTTGAAAAATTTTTTTTCACACTTTGAAACCCATAAAGATGGTGTTTTATTTTTTGATAATTTTTTTTTAAAGGTCTTGCTGATAAAATTTTTAGCTCCTTATAAATCTGCATACTGTCAGTATTTATAATTTCACCATTTAATTTTTTTGCTAGTTGAATTGCAAAATTTGACTTGCCTGAGGCGGTGGGCCCAGAGATTAAAATAATCTTGGATTTTAAATCCATGATTAATCTAGTTTGACACCAATATATCTTCTTTGGTTTTCGGTATTATAAATAGCAAGTAATATTGTTTTTTGATTAGAGCTCATTACTTCTTTAATTGCTTGATTTAAATCATTTTCATTTCTTACTTTTCTTTTTTGTGCTTCAATAATTATACTATTAACCGCAAGCGATTTTATTAATGGGCTATCATTTGCAATTTTAGTAATTACCAAACCTGTAGTTTGATTAGGTAGACCACGTGTTTTGATGTCTTCATCATTTAATTTTCTAACTGTAATTTTTAAATTTTCAATTTCAGTCTCTTTTAAAGTTGGTTCTGGTTCTTTACTTGCTTTAAAATCTTCAGAAGTTTCTAATCTTCCAAGCAACACGGTTTTAGATATTTCTTTCTTATCTCTCCAAATTTTTACTTCTACATTTTTACCAACAGCAGTTTTTGCAACTATCATTGGCAATTCTTTCATTTCATTTATAGGTTCGCCATTAAATTCTAAAATAATATCGCCTGATTTAATTCCAGCTTTTTCTGAAGGGCTATTTTCAGCAACACTTGCTACTAATGCACCTCTTGGTTTATCTAATTTTTCAATATCAGCAATTTCTTGTGTCACTTCTTGAATTCTTACTCCTAACCAACCTCTTTTTGTTTCACCAAATTCAATTAATTGATCAATGACAATTTTTGCACTGTTAGAGGGTATTGAAAAACCAATACCAATTGACCCACTTCTTCCTAAAATAGCTGTATTAATACCTATAACATCTCCATTCATATCAAATAATGGCCCACCAGAATTTCCAGAATTAATTGATGCATCCGTTTGGATATAATCTTCATATCTTGATAAACCTATTGACCTGTTTCTAGCTGAAATTATCCCTGACGTTACCGTTCCACCTAAACCAAAAGGATTTCCGATGGCAATTACCCAATCTCCAATTCTTGCTTTATCTGAATCCCCAAATTTAACTGGAGTGAAAGTTTCTTCAGCTTCAATTTGTAAAACAGCAATATCAGACAATGGATCAGCACCAATTACCTTTGCTTTAAATTCATCCTCTCCATTAACCCTTACAATAATATCTTCAGCTCCTTGAATAACATGGTTATTAGTTACAACTATGCCCTTTGCATCAATAATAAAACCAGAACCTAAAGCACTAGATTTTCTTTCTTGTGGAGTTCCAAATTCTTTAAACATATCTTCAAATGGAGATCCTGGAGGAAATTGAAATGGAAAAGGGTTGGTATTGGTAACTACAGTTTGAGTAGTTGAAATATTTACAACTGACGGCATTAATTTTTCAGCTAAATCAGCAAAGGACTCAGGCACACCTTTTGCAAAAGCATTAAATGAATAATTAAATGATAATACTAAAGCTAAAAATATTATTTTAATTTTTTTCATATTAATTTTTTACAAAATAAATAATTACAAATCCTATAATTGCAAAAATTAAGCCACCAGTTCTTAATTGGCTATCTTCTACAATTTCTAATTTTTTTAACATACTTTTCATTTTTGATGGAAATAAGGCATATAACAACCCTTCTATAAAAAAAAAGAGGCCAAAAGCTATTATAAGCTCTCTCATACTTTTATAAATTATTGTGACTTAGGCTTTATATTTCCAAAAAATTTAAAGAATTCACTATCTGGAGATAATATTAATGATGTCTCTCCACCAATTAAAGCAGTTTCATAAGCTTGCATCGCTCTATAAAAAGCAAAAAATTCTGGGTCTCTACCAAAGGCATCAGCAAAAATTTTATTTCTTAAACCGTCACCTTCCCCTTTCATGATCTCAGATTTTTTTTCAGCATCTGCAAGTAAAACTGTTACTTCTTTATCAGCAGTTGAAGTAATAGTTACTGCCATCTCTGCACCTCTTGCTCTAAATTCTTTTGCTTCTCTCTCTCTTTCAGTCTGCATTCTTCTATAAATTGCATCACTGTTTGCTTGTGGTAAATCCGCTCTTTTAATTCTTACATCAACAATATTAATTCCAAAATTTTGAGCTTCTGCATTAACACCTTCTTTGATTAGTGCCATTTGTTTAATTCTGTCTTTCGATAAAAGTGTTTGTAACTCTTCTTGACCTAATACGTTTCTTATTCTTGAGTTTATAATTGTTGCCAATCTTGATCTTGCAACTCTTTCATCTCCAACAGAAATATAAAATTTTAATGGATCAACAATTTGAAATCTTGCAAATGCATCAACGATTAATCGTTTTTGATCTGATGCAATTACTTCTTCAGATGGTGCATCTAAATTTAAAATTCTTTTATCTAAGTAAACTACGTTTTGAATAAATGGGATTTTAAAATTTAATCCTGGATTTGTAATAATTCTTTTTGGATCTCCGAATTGTAAAACAATTGCTTGGTTCACTTCTTTAACAATAAACACTGAAAAGAATACGGTTGCTCCAATAATAGCTAACAAGGGAAGAATAATTTTCTGTATTTTCATCTAATTACTTGATCCTTTCTTGTTCAATTCAGGCAAAGGCAAATAAGGAACTACTCCTGAACCAGCATTTTTTTCAATAATAACTTTTTCTATATCTGCAAGAACTTTTTCCATAGTCTCTAAATACATTCTTTCTTGAGTAACCTCTTTAGCTTTAGCATACTCATTATATATAGATACAAACCTACTCGCTTCACCCTCTGCTTTAGCAACTACTTGGTTTTTATAAGCTTCTGCGGCTTGCAATATTTTTGCAGCTTCCCCTCTTGCTCTTGGAATTACATCATTTGCATAAGCTTCCGCCTCATTTTTAGATCTTTCCATATCAGCTCTTGCTGCTTGAACATCTCTAAAGGCATTAATTACTTGATCAGGTGGATCAGCTTTTTGGGTTTGAACTTGTGTAATTTGAATACCACTTTCATAGTCATCAAGAATACTTTGAATAATTTCTTGGGTCTCAACCTCTATTACTGATCTTCCTTGAGTTAAAATTGGCTGGATTTCACTTTTGGCAATTACTTCTCTCATTGCCGTTTCTGCTGCAGCTTTTACAGTACCTTCAGGATCTTGGATTTTGAATAAAAACTTTCCTGCATCTTTAATTACCCAAAATACTGAAAAGTCGATGTTAACAATATTTTCATCTCCAGTTAACATTAAACTTTCTTGAGGAACATCAGCCACTCCTCCACCTGAAGAAAAACCACTGTCTCTTTCAGATCTAAAACCAATATCTATTCTGTTTACTTTTGTAACTTTTGGAGTTTCTACAGTCTCAATTGGGAAAGGGATATGATAGTTTAGTCCTGGTTGCGTAGTTTTAATAAATTTTCCAAATCGGATAACTACACCTTGTTCGTCAGGTAATACTCTGTACAACCCACTTGCTAGCCACACAAAAACTAAAATTAGCAAAATTAATCCAACTGGCTTACCTCCAGATGCACTACCACCTGGTAAAAAATTCTTTATCTTATTTTGAAGTTCTCTAATAATTTTGTCTATGTCTGGTGGTGTTGGACCTCTACCGGACCCATTACCATTTCCACCTCCTGGAGGTGATCCCCACGGACTTCCGCCTCTTTGTTGAAAATCATCAGACATACATTATGTATATAGTGTCTTTAATCTGAAAAACAAGCTAAGATGGGAATATGTCCGATAAAAAACCTGAACTAAGTGCCGCAACACAAAGTAAAGTACCCCCTAGAGTTTTTAAAAAAAACCCAATTTTAGGAACAAAATTTACAATTGCAATTTCCAGTGCAAAAGGTGGGGTTGGTAAATCAACTTTTGCAACCAACCTTGCATTAGCATTAAAACAAATTGGATGCAAAGTCGGATTGTTGGATGCAGACATATATGGCCCATCTATTCCAAAAATGTTTAATATTAATGAAAAACCTAAAAGTGATGGCCAAAAGTTAGAGCCAGTAATAAAATATGATATTCAATGTATGTCGATAGGTTTTTTAGCCGACCAACAAACTCCAATGATTTGGAGAGGGCCTATGGTAACCAGCGCAATTAAAACATTTACACAAAAAGTTAATTGGAAAGATTTAGATTTTATTATTGTAGATATGCCACCAGGTACTGGGGATACTCAATTAACGTTTTCTCAGGAAATAAAAATGGATGGGGCTATAATTGTATCTACTCCTCAAGAAGTTGCTCTACTTGATGTAAAAAGAGGTATTAAAATGTTTGATAAACTAGGAGTGAAGATCTTAGGTTTAGTAGATAATATGAGCTATTTCATAGGGGATGATGGTAAAAAATATAAAATTTTTGGTGAGGGTGGCGTTAAAAAAACTGCTGTAGAATTTGATAAAGAGTTTTTAGGTGAAATACCAATAAATCCATTAGTGGGTGAAACAAGTGACAATGGTAAACCCATAGTAGAGTCTAACCCTGATCATGAGATTTCAAAAATTTATATTGAGTTTGCTAAAAAAATTAAATCAACTTATCTTTAAGATCAAAAGCTTCCATTAGTTCATTCCACTCTCTTTTTGATAAGCCAGAGTCATCCACATTGACGTTTTCACCTTTGATAAGTTTTTGAATAATCACTTTGCCTTTTGCCGAAACTTCAGTACCACCTACTCGATAATCCATAAATGCCTCATAAGTTATTGGCACCCACTTTTTAACTGTATCTAACATGATGTCTGCAAAAACTCTAATTTCATATTGTGCATGACTGTCTGCTCTTAACCTTAAAAAGTTCATTAAGTTTAGTAGATCTGTTTTCCAATACCACTGTGTGTATGTATTGAGTGTTAAATTCATCCTCGCAAGCTCTCTTGCTAAACCTTTTTTATTTTCATCAATAGTTGAGCCATCATAACGTTCATTCAACATTGTTTCATAATTGTCATAGGTTCTTTCAGCATCCTGCTTTAATAATTCTAAAACTTCTTTTGCCTGTTCACCTTCTAAAACATCTCCTCTACCTTGTCTGTTGCTTGTAGATTGTGCCGCTAAGTTTTCAGGACTTGGTAAATAAAATTCTTTATCAAGTATTGAATATCTTGCAGAATATTCGTTAACATTTGCAGTTCGATGTCTAATCCATTGTCTAGCAATAAAAATTGGAAGTTTAATATGATATTTAATTTCACACATTTCAAATGGAGTGCTATGCCAATGACGCATTAAATATTTGATTAAACCTTTATCTGTAGAAACTTGCTTAGTTCCTTTTCCATATGAAACTCTTGCAGATTGAACGATCGAGCTATCATCACCCATATAGTCGACAACTCTAACAAACCCATGATCTAAGGCTGGAATTGCTTCATATAAAATTTTTTCAAGCTCAGGAGCAGTAACTCTTTTAGTTTGATTGCTCTGAGACTGTTGATTTTTTATTTCTTCTGATTGTTCTTTAGTTAATTTCATGATTGTTATTGAATCTGTTGTAATTCCTTTTATATTAATAATGTTGGTTTTCCAACTATGACGATAAACGAATTTCGTAATAACCATCGCGGACGTGGGGGCAGTACCCACCACCTCCACCATTTACAACTTATGGGGGTGAACTAGATTCGACGGGTGACTAAAGGCTGTTCTTTCGTTCGGGATTGTTCCACCGTGACGGGCTAATTTATAATTGCTAACGAAAGTTACGCACTTGCTGCATAATTAACTTCGGTTAATTAAGTAGACGGGGTTTGGGGCACCTGGCAACAGAACGCCCCTACTTATTTGTTATATTGAAGATAGTTTTATTTTTTTTGAATACTTTTTCTTTGAAGAATCTTTCACTACAGCTTGGCCACAACGCATTACACCTCTCTTTTTATCAAATGTCATTTTAGGTTCACCATACAATTTCCATCCATTTGATAATGCTTCTGTTACACGGTGACAAAATTTTGATGTATCGTCATCTGTTATAAATCTATATCCTTTCACAAGATCTCCTTTTATTTATTCTTCAATTCAGCTTGGGCTGCTGCTAATCTTGCAACGGGCACTCTATAAGGGGAACAAGATACATAATTTAATCCAGCCTTAGAACAAAAATCAATACTCTTAGGGTCTCCACCATGCTCACCACAAATACCTAATTTTAAATTCTTATTCTGTTCCTTGCCTCTTTCAACTGCAATTTCAATAAGATCACCAACACCTTCATCAATGGACACAAAAGGATCAATAGAGAAAATTTTATTATCCAAATAATCATTTAAAAATTTTCCACTATCATCTCTACTGATTCCAAAAGTAGTTTGAGTTAAATCATTAGTTCCAAAACTAAAAAATTCAGCATGTTTAGCAATTTCTTTAGCTTTAATTGCTGCTCTTGGTAATTCAATCATTGTTCCTACCATATAATCTATTTTAACTTTATTTTGTTTTTGTACTTCTTGAGCAATTCTTACTACAAGATCTTTCATTATTTTTATTTCAGCTTCAGTTGAAACTAAGGGGATCATTATTTCAGGAAACGCAGCTTTAATTTTCTTATTTTTTAATTCACACAATGCTTCAAAGATAGCTCTACATTGCATTTCATAAATCTCAGGAAATGAAATTCCAAGTCGACAACCTCTATGGCCCAGCATTGGATTTTGTTCATGTAATTCATCAATTCTAGATTTAACTTCAGAAATAGATAGACCCACCACATCTGCAACTTCTTTAATTTCTTTATCTGTTCTAGGTAAAAACTCATGTAAAGGAGGATCTAACAATCTTACTGTTACTGGTAAGCCATTCATAATTTTAAAAATCTCAATAAAATCTTTTTTCTGATGTGGCAATAATTTACTTAAAGCTTTTGCTCTATCTTCAACTGTTTTTGACAATATCATTTCCCTAACAGACAAAATTCTTTCTTCATCAAAAAACATATGTTCTGTTCTACAAAGACCAATACCTTCTGCACCAAAGTCTCTAGCAGTTTTGGTATCCTTTGGAGTTTCAGAATTAGTTCTCACTTTTAATTTTCTAAAACTATCCGCCCAGGACATTAATTTTGAAAAATCACCTGATATTTCTGGTTTAACTGTTGGCACACTGCCTAGAATAATTCTACCTGTAGATCCATCAATTGTAATAATCTCTCCCTCTTTAACCTCTATTGATGATGTTTTGAAAGTTTTTTTATCATAATTAATATCAATTTCACTTGAACCTGAAACGCAGGGCCTACCCATTCCTCTTGCAACTACAGCAGCATGACTAGTCATCCCACCTCTAGCAGTTAAGATACCTTTTGCTGCATGCATCCCTTGAATATCTTCCGGAGAAGTTTCTACTCTTACTAAGATAGTATCTTGCATCATATCATTCAGTCTCTCAGCTTCTTCAGAAGTAAAAACTACTTTTCCACTAGCAGCCCCTGGTGAAGCAGGCAATCCATTAGCGATAACATTAATTGAACTTTTCTCGTCAAGAGTTGGGTGCAATAGAGTATCCAATGAATTTGGATCAATTCTTAAAATAGCTTCTTGCTTAGAAATAAGTTTTTCATTAACCATATCAACAGCAATTTTAACTGCTGATTTAGCAGTTCTTTTTCCAGATCTGGTTTGTAGCATCCACAGTTTTTTATTTTCAACTGTAAATTCAACATCTTGCATGTCTTTATAGTGTTTCTCTAGTTTCTTTAAAATTTTATAAAGTTCCTTGTAGACACTTGGCATCGACTCTTCCATTGATAGAGCTTTTACTTTTGCTGCTTGTCTTGCTTTTTTAGTTATGTATTGAGGGGTTCTAGTTCCAGCAACTACATCTTCACCTTGAGCATTAATTAAATATTCTCCATAAATCTCATTAGAACCATCTGAGGGATTTCTTGTAAATACAACTCCTGTGGCGCAATCTTCACCCATATTTCCAAAAACCATTGACTGAACATTGACAGCCGTTCCCCACTCAGAAGGAATTTGATTTAATTTTCTGTAAACTTTAGCTCTATTACTTTCCCAAGATAAAAATACTGCACTAATTGCACCTAACAATTGTTCAAAAACATCTTGGGGAAATTCTTTTTTAGCATTATTTTTAATAGTTCTTTTGAAATCACTGATTAGACCATCCCAATCGCTTTCATCAAGATCAGTATCTAACAAAACACCTTTGGTAAGTTTATAGTTTTCTATTAATTCTTCAAAATGATATCCTTCTACACCCATGACTACGTTGCCATACATTTGAATAAATCTTCTATAACTGTCTTTAGCAAATCTACCATTTGATGTTTTTTTTGCTAATGCAGCTACGGTTTTATCATTTAAGCCAAGATTTAAAATTGTATCCATCATTCCTGGCATTGAAACTCGAGCACCTGATCTAACCGATAAAAGGAGTGGGTTTTTTAGGTCTCCAAATTTTTTATTAACATCCTTTTCAATTATCTTAAGTTCTTTTTTTATCTGACTAATTAAATTTGAATTAAGTTTTTTTTTATCTCTATAAAAAATCTCACACACTTTTGTAGAAATAGTAAATCCAGGAGGCACAGGTAAACCCATTCTACCCATCTCAGAAAGATTAGCCCCTTTGCCACCTAAAAAATTTTTTACATTTTTTATTTTTTTTATTTCTTTGGATTTAAAATTTAGGATTAATTTGTTCACTAATTTGCCTCTATCACTGAAAAATTTGTATAATTTTCGAAGGTTTTACATAACATTTGTATTAGTTCCAATCGATTTTTTTTAATACTTTGATCTTGTTCATTCACAATGACATTATCAAAAAATTCAAATACTAATTTTTTTGCCCCAGCTAAATTAGCTAACGATTGCTCAAAATCCTCGTCTTTATTAATGCTTGAGAAATATTTTCTCAGTTCGTTAATTTTTTTAAATAAATTTTTCTCAAAATCTGATTTAAAAATACCAGGGTCAGTTGTATTCGAAAGATCTAACTGGCCATTTTTTTGCTCACTATCAAGAATACTGTAAGCTCTTTTGTAACTAGCGATTATATCTTTACCAACTGGTTTGTTTATTACTTTATTTAAACAAGAAGCTTTTCTAAAAATAATTACTGAATTGTCAATATTTAGGACGCTGATACATGACTCTGCAATATCTTGTCTGATTTTTTTTTCTTTTAAGTAATATTTAAGGCGTTCCATTAAAAATTCCTGTAATTCTTTTTGTAAATTTTTGTTAGAAAACTCAAAACCTTGCTCTAGATATAGATTGATTGAATAATCTATTAATCCTCTAATTTTGAAGTCTTTTTTATTTTCAACTATTGTTCTAACTATACCTAAAGCCAATCTTCTAAGAGCATATGGATCTTTAGAGCTTGTAGGTTTTTGGTTAATTCCAAAAAAACCAACTAATGTATCTATTTTGTCTGAAATAGATAAAGCTATACTAAATGGTTTTTTAGGCAATTGAGACTCTAAACCAATTGGTAAATATTGTTCACTAATTGCCTGAGTGATTTCTTTATCAAAACCTTGAGCTTCTGCAAAGTAACCTCCCATAACACCTTGAAGCTCAGGAAATTCACCAACTAAATCAGAGAGTAAATCTACCTTAGATATCGATGCGGAAAGTTCAACTTTTTCTTTACTTATTAATAGCTCATCAGAAATCATACCACCAAGTTTTCTCATTCTTTGAACTTTGTCAAAATATGAACCCAAGCCTTTAAAATAATTTATATTTTTTAGTTTACTGACGCTTTTAACTAAATTTTGCGATTTATCTTTTTTCCAGAAAAACTCAGCATCACTTAATCTTGCTTCCACAACTCTTTCATTGCCAATTTTGATTAATCCTTTTGAGTCTTTTCTATTAGCTACTACAACAAACTCATTTGTTATATTACCTTTAGCATCATAGCTTGGAAAATATTTTTGATGATATTGCATAGTGATAGTTAAAATTTCTTTAGGTATGTTTAAAAATTTTTTATCAAATTCACAGATTAAAAGATTTGGACTATCTGTTAAATTTACAACTTCATCTAATAATTTTTGATTTTTTTCAAAAATAATTTTTTTTGTATTTGAAATTTTTTGAAGATTTTCTTCAATAAATTTTTTTCTCTGGTCATGATTAACGATTATCTCCTGACTTTTAAAAAAATTATTATAAGTTTTAAAATCTAAAAATATTTTTGTTTTATCTTCAAATTCTTTATCAACAAAAGTAACATTTGATGAATTTAAATGTCCAAATTTAAAACTAATCTTTTTTTTATCAAAAACTGCTAAAATTGATTTGAGAGGACGAGCCCAGTTTAATTCAAAATTCCCCCACTTCATTGATTTCTTCCATTGAATTTTTTTTAAAATTTCAGGAATTGAGACTTCTAATATGGAATGGGTATTTAATTTTTTAGAAGATGTTTTATAAAAATAGAATTCACCTTTATCAGTTTTTTTTTTATAAACTTTACTCTTATCAAGATTATTTGATCTTAGGAATCCCTCTAAAGCTTCATTGGGCGCCTTAATACTGGGCCCTTTAATTTCCTCAGATTTTAAGGTTATTTCCTTTTCCACACCTTCAAACAAGATGATTAATCTATTTGGTGTTGAATATGTTGCACTATTTTTAAATTTTATTGTTTTTTTTTCAAACAAATCTTTAAACGCATTTAATAAATCTGATCTTAAGTTTGTTTGTAAAGATGAAGGTATTTCTTCACTAAATAGCTCTAAAAAAAATTCAGACATTTAACTTTGACTATCTAACCAAATTCCAGCAGCTGCTTTAGTAATATCTCTTATTTTTGCAATATAGCCTGCTCTTTGAGCTACACTAATCACACCTCTTGCATCCAATATATTAAATACATGACTAGCTTTTAAACATTGATCATAAGCTGGCAGAGATAATTTTTTTTCTACTAATGCATTTGCCTCATTTTCGTACATATCAAAAATCTTAAAAAGATTTTCAGTATTCGCGTGTTCAAAGTTATACGCTGAAAATTCTTTTTCTGACTGATGAAAAACTTCTCTATAAGTAACCCCTTCATTGTTCCAAATTAAATCATAAACATTTTTTTTTTGTTGTGTGAACATACAAATTCTCTCAAGTCCATATGTTAATTCTACAGATATAGGCTTACATTCGTATCCAGCCATTTGTTGAAAATAAGTGAATTGTGTAATTTCCATTCCATCACACCAAACTTCCCACCCTAAACCTGCCGCACCTAAAGTTGGACTTTCCCAATCATCCTCAACAAATCTAATGTCGTGTTCATTATGATTGATGCCTATTACAGACAAACTATTTAAATATAATTTTTTTATATTTTCTGGTGATGGTTTAATAATAACCTGAAATTGATAATAATGTTGAAGTCTGTTTGGGTTTTCACCATATCGACCATCGGTTGGTCTTCTCGAGGGCTGAACATATGCGGCCTTCCATGGTTTTGTTCCAAGAGAACGTAGCGTAGTTGCTGGATGAAAAGTGCCAGCTCCAACTTCCATATCATAAGGTTGCAAAATTACACACCCTTGTTTTGCCCAATACTTTTGCAAGTTTAATATTGTTTCTTGAAAAGATAGAATTTTATTAGTTGATTTTTTTTCTTTAGAAGCCATATCTTTGCCAAATAGATCTTTCTTCTAAAATATTAACAATTTGATCTAGATTATTATTTGAAGATGATAGTTTCTTACTTAACCATCCTTTAGATTTTTCAAATTTTTTAATTACGACATCTTCACCAAATTTATTTTTTAATATTTCGTTGGCATCTCCAATACCATCAATTAAGCCTAGCTCTTTAGCTTTATTACCTGACCAAAATTCTCCTGAAAATAATTCTACTTCATTTTTATTCAATTTTTCACCTCGGCTTTCTTCAACTACATTGATAAAATCTTTGTGCAGATCTAACTGAATACTTTTTAATCTTTCTATATCCTCATTTTTTTCTTCCAAAAAAGGATCGAGTGTACTTTTATTCTTTCCTGCAGTATGAACTCTTCTTTCAACACCAATTTTTTTAATAAGCTCAGTAAAACCGAAAGATGAGTAGATAACTCCTATAGATCCAATGATTGAACTTGAGTTTGCATAAATCTCATCTCCTGCACAGGCTATTAAATACCCACCTGAGGCAGCAACATCTTCAGCAAAAACAATAACTTTCTTTTTGTTTTTTTTTGCCTGAGCCCTAATAAATTTGTAAATTAAATGAGACTGAACTGGTGAGCCTCCTGGAGAATTTATAGTGATTGCCACACATAGAGCTTTTTTAATAGAAAATGCCTTCTCTATTATCTCTTCTTGTCCTGCAAAATCAATGCCTTGCTTAAATTTTCCAGCATTTCCGATGATGCCATTTAACTTAATATGGGGTATGATTTTTTTCTTTTTAAAAAAAGAGAACATGTTTAATCCTTATAGAATTTTTGATTGTAAATAAAGACTACTTATAATTGAAGAAATGGGTGCGTCAATTGATAAGTAAAATATAAAATACTTATATAATAATTTAAAACACATGGGATCAGTAATACAGTTAAAAAAACAAATAAATAATTCATATACTCAACTAAAAAACTCTGTTGAAGATAAACTGGTACTTGTTGAAGAAAAGATTCAGTCAAAACTAAATAGTGATGTGCAATTAGTACAGGAAATGACTGACTATCATATTAAAACTGGCGGTAAAAGATTAAGAGCTTTACTGACGCTAGGATCTGCAAAATTATGTGGATATATTAAAGGACCTAGAGACATCAATTTAGCAGCTTGTGTAGAGTTAATACACAGCGCAACATTAATGCATGATGATGTAATTGATAATGGCCTTTTGAGAAGAGGTAAAGATACGACTAATAAAATCTGGGGAAATCACTCATCGGTATTAATTGGTGACTATTTATTGAGCAGATGTTTTGAAATGATGGTTGAAGATGGTAATATTGAAATTTTAAAACTTTTATCCTCAACATCTTCTAAAATTGCTCAAGGTGAAGTATTGCAACTTCAACATCAAGCAGAAGTAGATATGCTTGAAGATACTTATCTAAAAATTATTACAGCAAAAACAGCAGAACTTTTTTCAGCATCAACAAAGGTAGGAGCTATTTTAGCTGAAGTCGATGATAAAAAAAAAGATGCACTTGAATTTTATGGAAGAAATCTTGGACTAACATTTCAGATTGCAGATGATACACTAGATTATAATTCAGATTTAAAAATATTTGGTAAAAAACTTGGTCAAGATTTTTTTGAGGGAAAAATTACACTTCCTGTAATATTATTGTTTCAAAAAATTAGTGAAACAGAAAAAAATAAGTTAACTAAAATTTTTAAGTCTGAGGAAAGATCTAATAATGATCTAGATTATATTTTAAGTTTAATGAAAACTTATAAAATCATTAATGAATGTTATAAAAAAGCAGATCATTATATAAATTTGGCATCAAATTCATTAAATGCTTTTAATGATACAAAAGAAAAACAGATATTTAAGGAATTAACTTCTTTTAGTTTAGAGAGAAATTTTTAAGGACTTAATAAAGATTTTATCCATTTTCCTTGGACATCTTTTTGATATTTTAATCTCTCGTGGATTCTATTTTCGCCATCCAGCCAAAACTCAATGCTATTAGGAATTAAATTCCATCCTGACCAATGAGATGGTCTTGGAACATTATCTTTATCTTTAAATTTTTCTTTAAATTTTGAAATAGTATCAAGTAATTCATTTCTATTATTTAAGACTGTGCTTTGTTTAGAGGCCCAGGCACCTATTCTACTTTCATAGCCTCTTGAATTATAATATTGATCTGCCTGTTGATCTTTTACAGACTCAATAGCACCATTAATTCTTACCTGTCTTAAGAGACTTTTCCAATGAAAGCACATTGAAGCATTGGGGTTTTCTTTTATCTCTCTACTTTTTTGACTGTTTAAATTTGTATAGAAAACAAATCCTTTTTCATTAAATTCTTTCATTAATACCATTCTAACTGATGGAATGTTATTTATATTCGATGTAGCTAATGCAATCGCATTTGGATCATTTATTTCTGATTTTTTTGCTTCATCATACCATTTGTCAAATAATTCTATAGGATCATCAAGATCCATAAAACATAAATTCAATCCAAGTGAGTTTTTTTGATTCATAATTTTAACAAAATAATCTATACAATATAAATAATGTCATTTAATACTTTTGGAAAGTTATTTCGTTTCACTACCTGGGGAGAGTCCCATGGACCTGCAATTGGTTGCATAATTGATGGTTGTCCACCTTTAATAAGTTTAGATGAAAAAGATATTCAAAAATTTTTGGATAAGAGGAAACCTGGACAATCAAAATTTACCACTCAAAGAAAAGAAAGTGATAAAGTACAAATTTTATCAGGCGTGTTTGAGGGGAAAACTACTGGAACTCCGATATCTCTTATCATTTACAATGAAGATATGCGCTCAAAAGATTATGGGAATATTAAGAATAAATTTCGACCTGGACATGCTGATTTTACTTATTTTAAAAAGTATGGGATCAGAGACTACCGAGGTGGTGGTCGTTCATCTGCAAGGGAAACAGCTGCAAGAGTAGCTGCAGGGGCGATAGCAAATAAAGTTTTACAAAGTAAATTAGGAAGAAATTTCAAAATTTTAGGTGCAGTTACACAGTTAGGTATTTTAGGATGTGACACTAGCAAATGGAACGAAAAAATTATCAATAATAATCCATTTTTTTGCCCAGATAAATCTATGTTAAAATTATGGGAAAAATATTTATTAGATATAAGAAAATCAGGCTCATCTTGTGGAGCCATAATTGAAGTTAGAGCAAAAGGTATACCCGCAGGATTAGGTGCTCCGATATATTCTAAGTTAGACATGGATATTGCTTCTGCGATGATGAGCATCAATGCTGTAAAAGGAGTAAATATTGGAAGTGGAATGAATTCTGCAAAATTATCTGGTGAGGAAAATTCAGATGAAATATTTCAAAAAAATAAAAAACTAAAATTTAACTCAAATAATGCTGGGGGAATCCTTGGCGGAATTTCTTCAGGTCAGGATATAATTGTATCTTTTGCGGTCAAACCAACATCATCAATTTTAAAATCTAGAAAAACAATTGATAAATTTGGAAAAAACACAACTATATCTGTAAAAGGAAGACACGATCCTTGCGTGGGTATTAGAGCAGTTCCAGTAGGAGAAGCAATGTTAAGTTGTGTATTACTTGATCACTACCTAATGCATAAAGCGCAGTGTCAATAATTTAATTTTTTTGTTTTTGTAAAATTATATTTGAGTTCAGTAAATCTAACACTTTTTCCTCAATTGACTTTGCATCCAACCCAGCACTTTTATACATTTTCTCTGGATTATCTTGATCTATAAAATAATCAGGTAAAAACATGGATCTAAATTTTAATCCATTATCCAACAAACTTTTTCTTGATAAAAAATCTACAACGTGAGACCCAAAGCCTCCAATCGACCCCTCTTCTATGGTAAGGATTGCCTCATGAGTTGTAGCTAATTGCCATATTAAATTTTCATCTAAAGGTTTAGCAAACCTAGCATCTACAATAGTAACATTGACACCTTTCTTTTTTAAATTTTCAGACGCAACCATTGTCTCTTTCAATCTTGCTCCAAAATTTAAAATAGCAAGTTTTTTTCCTTCTTGAATTATATTTCCTTTTCCAATTATAAGCTTTTCAGTTATTGGTGGTAATTCGACACCTATACCTGTGCCTCTTGGATATCTAAAAGCGCAAGGCTTATCATTAATATCAACTGAAGTATTAATCATTTTTACTAGTTCTGCTTCATTACTTGCAGCCATCACAACAAAATTAGGAAGACTTGCAAGATAAGTAATATCAAAACTACCTGCATGTGTAGGTCCGTCAGCACCTACCAATCCAGCTCGATCAATTGCAAATCTTACAGGTAAACTTTGAATAGCCACATCATGCACAACTTGATCATACGCTCTTTGTAAGAATGTTGAATAAATTGCTGCATAAGGTTTAAAATTTTCTGTTGCTAATCCTGCTGCAAATGTTACTGCGTGTTGCTCTGCTATTCCAACGTCAAATGTTCTCTCAGGAAATTCTTTTGCAAAAACATCAAGACCAGTTCCATCTGGCATTGCGGCAGTGATAGCTACAATTTTACTATCTTTTTTAGCATGTTCAACAAGCGTATTTGCAAATACTTTTGTATAAGAAGGTAAACTACTAGCACTTTTAACTTGTTCACCTGTTTGAATATTAAATTTAGTGACACCATGGTAGTGATCTTTTGCTTCCTCAGCATAAGAATAACCTTTTCCCTTTTTAGTTTTTATATGAATTAAGATTGGACCTTGATGTTTAGAGTCTTTTGCATTTTTAAGTATTGGAACTAAAGAAGATAAATCATGCCCATCAATTGGGCCTAGATAATAAAAACCAAGTGAGCTAAACAATGTGCCACCTGTGAAAGCAGATCTTAATAAGTCCTCTGCTTTTCCTGCTTTAGAGCTAAATCTTTTTGAAAAAGCTGAAGTAATTAACTTTATTGTTTCTCTTAAACTAAAATATACTTTGCCAGAAAATATTTTTGCTAAATAAGTACTCATTGCACCAACAGGTCTTGCAATAGACATATCGTTATCATTAAGAATTACGATCATTTTAGTTTTTGAAGCACCTGCATTATTCATAGCTTCATAAGCCATACCAGCACTAATTGCTCCATCACCAATTACAGCTACAACATTGTCTTGTTTGTTTGAAAGTTTGTTGGCCTCTGCCATACCTAATGCAGAAGATATTGATGTTGAACTGTGTGCTGCCCCAAATGGATCATATTCACTTTCTTGCCTTTTGGTAAAACCAGAAATACCCCCACCTTGTCTTAAGGTTCTAATTTTGTCTTTTCTACCAGTTAAAATTTTGTGAGGATAAGATTGGTGACCTACGTCCCAAATCAATTTATCTTTTGGGGTATTAAATACGTAATGCAGAGCTACCGTTAATTCAACAACTCCTAAGCTTGCACCTAAATGACCACCAGTTTCAGATACAGCATTGATTGTTTCCTGTCTCAATTCGTCTGCAACAGTTACCAAATCTGCTTCAGATATTTTTTTAAGGTCTACAGGAAAATTGATTTGGTTTAAAAACTTGTAATTATTATTCATTTATCTCGATACAATATATAATCAATGGTTTGTTTTAAATTTTCTGATTTAGATCCATATTTTTTTATACTTTTTTTTAAATTAAAGCTTATTTTTTCGGCATATTTAACAGCATTATAGTAACCCATCAAACTTATAAGAGTAGCTTTTCCTTGTTTCTCGTCTTTTCTGGTTTTTTTTCCGGCTATTTTAGATGAACCTTTATAATCAATTAAATCATCAGCAACCTGAAACAATAAACCTATATCTGATCCAATTTTTTCAAATGATTTGATTTCTATTGTCTTTTTATTTTTAATAATCAGCGGTGCTGAACAACAAAAACTAAAAAGCTTACCAGTTTTTTTGATTTCCATATCAATTATTTGTTTTTTAGAAACTTTCTTATGTTCAAAACTCAAATCTAAAAATTGACCACCAGCTATGCCTAAATGTCCAGAGCATTCTGATATTTTGTTTATCAAATTATTTTTTATTTTTTCATTTAGATTAATATCTTTACTACTCAAAATTTCGAATGCTAAAGTAAGTAATGAATTTCCTGCTAATACAGCTGTAGACTCACCAAATTTTATATGTGTTGCTGGCTTACCTCTCCGCATTGAGTCATTATCCATACATGGTAAATCATCATGAATTAAAGAATATGCATGAATGCACTCAACAGCCGCTCCAATTTTAATTAATGTATTGTAATTGATATTAAATATTGATCCAACATCAAATAATATTTTAGAGCGGATTTTTTTTCCACCTGAAAAAAGACCATAGTTCATTGGTAAAATTAATTGTGTTTTTTTTTGCTTTTTAATAAATCTTTTTAAGAAGTTGTTTGTATCAGCAGCAATTTTTGTTAATTTATTTTGCATCTTTTTTTGATGTAATTTCAACAATTTTATTTTTAGTTTTTTGATTAATATTTTTTACATTAATTTGAAATTTTTTTTCTATTAAAATATTTAAATTTAATAATTTTTGATACTTATCAGTTGTGCTTTCCAAATCTTTTTCATTTTCAAGTTCTTTAATCAATTTATCTGCTTCAAGCGTTAAATCTTCCAGGGAGTAACTATTATAATTATTTGTTAAATTTTTATCTTTCATATAATAATCAGTATTAATACATGAAAATTAATCATTCAAATATTAAAAAAGCTAAAAAATTTTTAGATAATTACGAATGTGTAGCTATACCGACTGAGACAGTTTATGGCTTAGCCGCCAATGCATATTCAGATAAGGCCACAAAAAAAATTTTTAAGTTAAAAAAAAGGCCAAAAAGTAATCCATTAATAGTACATTATAGAAATTTATTTGATCTTAAAAAAGACTGTTTAATTAATAAAGAATTCTTAAAACTATATAAAAAATTTTGCCCAGGTCCGTTAACTTTTATTTTGCCTTTAAAGCAAGACTCAAAAATCTCTAAAAATGTAACTAATAACAAAAAAAATTTAGCAGTAAGATTTCCAAAACATAAGATTATGAGAGCTCTACTGAAAGAAATTGATTATCCACTTGCTGCACCTAGTGCAAATTTATCTACAAGAGTTAG
>Ga0181597_10002723_pt1 | contig 18967 bp, 38 predicted proteins | sample 041ome_5_FD_148647 | JGI IMG/M metagenome (GOLD analysis project Ga0181597, IMG submission 148647) | Coastal salt marsh microbial communities from the Groves Creek Marsh, Skidaway Island, Georgia - 041403US metaG (spades assembly) | ecosystem: Environmental > Aquatic > Marine > Intertidal zone... | reverse complement strand
TGCACCACCCTCGTTAATTAAAACAAAGTTGCGCATCTTTTGTGCGCCAGCTTGATACACCTGTGCATCAAGGCGGGATGTAAAAGAAGGGCTTAACTCTCCATACTGAAAGCTATGAAGCGGAATCTTAATTTTTGCCACTATGAAAGCCTTTCAGTGAGGAACCTCGACGTGGTTAGCTTACGTGTAGTATTCTGTTGGCTATCTAAGCTGCGAGCTTTAGCCATGGCGAGAGCAGCCTTTTGATCCATGATACTAACAAGCGTTTCGTTTCGCGCAATAGAGCCAGCAAACACAGAAGCCATTGTGTACTCTACAGCAATGGTAAAGTAAGAAGGCCAGTCCTCTTCTGGTGCGCGGTAAATGTAATCGGCAACTAACTCATCCTGAGGAGAGACGTTGCAAAAAATCTTATCGCCATAAATTGTATGCTCTACATTCATGTCGTTAATAGTTAAAGCGTTCATCATAAGCATATCAGCAGGAACCTGATAGGCCGCATCGTAACGACCAGTAGGTGCTTCAACCAGACGAGAAAGCTGAGACTGTTCTGTAGCAAAGCGCCAGCGCATACTTGCCAGTGCAGCTTGGGCTACATCTTCATACATATTAACAGCGACCAAAGCTTCTGTGGTCGGGTCGTCAAAAGATGTGATAGGGTCAGCACCAATGAGAATCAGGGCGCGAGAGCAAACGTCGATACCACTATTAGCTACTGTAGATGTCATACTTATCTCCGCTAGGAAAGTGGGGGAAGGTATTACCCCTCCCCCAACAAGACCTAGTTGTTGTCCAGGACTTCGTAGATGCCGTTGTCATCAATGGCAACAGCGCCCATGCTCATGTGAGCAGTAACCAAATGTGCAACTTTCTGTGGCACATAGTTTACTTCAGTCTGAACATCTGAACCTACACCCAGACCAACAGCAGAGCTGTGGTAGGCGAAGTTTTTACCGCCAGCAACAGCAGACGTTGAGAAGATCTTGAAGCCCAAGAATTCTTTCATTGTCATACCACCTGCGAATGGCAGGTTTTGGTCGCCAACATAGTCGCTTGAAGCGAACTCGTTGATGCTGAACAGGTCAGCATAACCAGCTGGAGACATAGCGATGTAGCGGTTGCCATCTTCAGGAATATCGGCAGAGCCCATAACTTCGAAGAGAGACAGCAAATCGCCTTTAACCAAAGCGCCGCCAGTGTCAGCAATCTGAGTTGCGTTTGCACCAGCATCCATAGCAGCAATGATCAGCTCATCAGTTTTGCGACCCAAGGCATAAGCAGCAGATTGAGCAACAGCTTGACGCTCGTCAATGTTGGTTTTCAATTCGTCCAGCTTATCAATATACTCAGGTGCATAGTGATCTGTCAGTGTTGCAGATACGTTGGTGTGAGCGACTTCCATGCCAGTCACATCGCCGTTGCGAGTTTTGGTATTGGCAGCGCCTTTACCGATTTTTTGGAATTTAACAGTTGAGCCTGTAACGCCATTTACTTGGCGGACGGTGTTGCGAAGTTTCGAACCCATACGCTGATAAGCAAGATGAACATCAGATTCAAACTGTGTGATGAAGGCTTGATCAATAGTATTAGCCATTTTCATTCTCCTGTTTGAGATTTGAGTTTACATTATGTCAGGATCGGTTGTCCGCGCTTCGCATCATCTGGTTATCCCTTGCGGGGCCATCCACTACATACGGGCCTCTAACAAGTGAATTATGCCTCAACAGTGATATTTTTGCAACAAACAAAAAAGGGCTGTCCGAAAGGGGATAAGGACAGCCCTAAAAAGTAACGAAGGAGGTGTTACAATTTTATTTATACAGCTTTGAGAAACCTTCGTCAACCTGCTTTACAAAGCTTGGGTCACGGCGCGTGTTATCCCAATAGCGAGGGTCACGCATCATTGTTTCCAGCTCACCTTTGCTAAGACCTACAGTAGCTGTAGTCTCACCAGAGATGGGTGTGTCACTAAGTTTATTCATAAAGAACTCTACTAGCTCTACGCCTTCAGCAGTTTCACCGAGACGCATAACTGCGCTAGACAATTCTTCTGGTACATTCTTTTTAGCCCAAAGCGCAGCCGCTTCAATCCGAGCGTTGGCATTGTCGCCAAGCTTTGCAACCTCTGCGTCTAAGTTTGGCTGCTCTGGCATCATGCGAGCAAGACCTTCGTCAAACTCCTCTTGAGAAAACCCATTCTCCCAAGCAAAGTTTGCCCACCACTCTACGTTTGGATCATCTGCAAGCTCGTCTGCACCTTCTGGAATTGTATACTGACCAGGGCTTTCAGGGCGATTGGCAAAAGCTTCTTTCTCAATCTCACCCATAATAGACTCACGAAGCTCTTCTTGCCCTTTACCTAGTTTACTTTCCAAGGAAGAATAAGATGTAACCAGATCTTCTGGTGTCTTAAACTTTTCAGGCAACCACTCAGGGCGGCTATCTGCTACCTCAGTTGTTACGGCTTCAGGTGCTTCAGCTTCCGCTTCTACATTATCTGTTGCTTCACTCATTTACTTTCTACCTTCTCTGCGTGTTTAATGCGCCTTTCAATAAGCGCGATTACAAAGCGTTGGCCTTCTAAATGTCGCAGCTCGCCATCGCTAATGCCCCCGCCAGCTACCGCATCCAATGTAATGGAGCGGAGATAGCGGAGAACTTCCTTCCCTGCTGGAGAACCAAACAGAGACTTAATATCTGATGAAATCTTTTCGTCCTCTTTTTGTGGGCGAGGATACCCATCTACTCCAATGTGTGACATCTACACTCCAGTATCACCTTGTGCCATCATTTGCTGCATCTGCGCCATTTGCTGCATCTGCTGCTGGATAGCCTCCCTGTCTGCCTCATCCCGAATAAGGTTGTCAGGAACGCCAAACTTCTTAGCAAGATAGATTGCTGTTTCTTCTGAGTCAACAAGAAGATTTACCATCTCAGGCCCAAAGTTTGCGCCGACCAACTCCAAGAAACGAGCTACAGTTGTGATGTCCTGATTAGACTGAGCCTGTGCTAATGGCGACACGCTGCGAACTTTTACTTCACGACCATTAACTGTAGGGAGATCAATGCGTCCTTGCTTGCGCAGAATATATACTACGCGCTGCAAGATGGGCTGAACCATCTCTGCTTGCAAGCGACCAAAGGCAGAACCGATACGGCGAGACAAGTCAGCCATACGCTCCGCAATCTCTGTGGCAGTAGCTGGTGTGCGGTTGGGATCACCCAGCATATCATTATACAAAGCGCGTTTAATGTTTAAGCGCATATCATTTAGAACAAGGTTAGCAACATCAAAGCTGCCAGCAGCAGCAACAGGCTGCAAGCCGTTTGATCCAGGGGCTTTAGGAATGACTGTGCCAGGCACAAGGTTAATTGTATCTACGTTTACAATACCATCGTCATCCATCTGATAGATACCTGAGATAGCCATCTGTGCATTTTCAAGAACAAGCTGGATAGTTAAGTTGGTTGTTTTGATTGCAGACAGTGCGTTAACCAAAGGCCCCCGTCCATAAACTTCACCAGAAGCTTTAGACCAACGGAAACACACAAACGGATTACTGCCAACACCTTCGAAAATATCTTGAAAGATTAGCTCGCCGTGAGTCTTGTCAATAGCATAGTAACCATAGCGTTCTACGTTTGGCTTGTCATAAAGACGACAGACAACTTCAAGAACCTTGCACTTGTCCTCGGCCTTCTTAACCATCATCTCTTCCAGCTTTGGAGACAGTTTAGCTTTAGGATAAACTATCTTCATATCTGAATGACGGATTTCTCTTTCCCGATACACATGGTCAATGCGGTCATCGGGGCCATTCTCTAGCACTACCTTAGGTAAAGGAATTGCGCTAAACCGCAGAGGGTTTACCGAGTCACCTTCTTCCACCAATAAGCAACCTGTGCCGACAGCCAAGTCCATAAACGACTCGTGTACTTCTTGAGCAAAGTTACTGTTTGCAAGGACTTCAAATATATATTCTGTAACTGAATCCAGACGATTGTTAATTTCGTCCTGTTCTTCAGGAGGAACTTCGCTACCAGCCACAAGGTCAGACCAGCGCGCAAAGTTAGGAACCAAGCCAGATTGAAGGCGAGATGCAAACTCTTGAACACCAACCACAGCAGTTTCATCAAAGATTCGATCATCACGGCGTTGACCTGGCGCATTGTAATAAAACCCTTCCCGTTGAGGCAGAGCATAGTCATAACACTCTTGGAACAAGTCCTCAAATGTTGTGCGGTGCGTCCGCGCTGTTTCATATTTTTTAATGTAATGTTTTGCTATATCTTGCATTATTGAAAGTATCCAGTAAAGAAACCGCTGCCACCAGAAAGACCTGATAACAAACTAACTTTACCACGTTTTCTTGACATGGCTTGAATTGTTTCTGCAACAGCTTTTTTTCGCCGCTCACGAATAGCTTGAATCTCTGGGAGTCTGCGCGCCTCAGATGTTAACTGTTCTTTTATATCTTCTTGGACTTTATTTTGTTGTTCAAATCCTCTCGCAGCCATGCCACGAACACCTTTAGCAGAAGCTTTTTTAAGAATCTTTTCTGATTTTTTTGTTAAGAACTCAACGGTTCTTGGGTCAACGCCAGAAGCTTCGGCCTCTGAAAACAAGGACTGGTCAAGCCCATACCTTTGTTTAATTTTTTGCGCTCTAGTAACCATCACTTCATCCTGTTCCAAAAACTTTGTTTTGCCTGTTTAGGCTTACGAGTAAATATATCAAACTCTCGCTTCATAGTAAATGGCCTTGCAACCTGCCCCTGGTTTAGAACGGTTCTGCCTTCGCCACCCCCAAGCATTAAGTATTGCAAAGCATCGTGTATGTGAGAGAAGCGGTTCTTGTCTGGCTTATCATCAAAGCGTTCACCTGATACCTGCATACGACGATAACCATAACCACCCTCAAAGCCTTTGATTAGCTCCTTGCAGCGTGGGTCAATAAGCAGGCCAGACTTGCCATCTACCATTCTGTTTAGCGTTCCAGCAACAGCCTCAATGCGAAGAGACACATCATTGCTTGAAGCTGGGCGAGCAGTTAGCCCAGCACCCCGCAAGATTTGAAATGGGGTACTCTCGTCGGTCTGTGCCCTGAAGTCACCAGCAGGGTCGCCAATGATGTTCACATCGCAGCCAGAATACCGAGTTGCTATTTCTGTGCGAAGAAGCTCGGCAAACCGCACAATGCCCATATCAAACGCTACAATTTCTTGAAGAAGTAACCAACGCCCCCTAACACGCTGACCAAAAACAGCAGCAGGAGTAAGGCCAAAGTCCAGCCCAATAAAGACAGGAACACCAGCGGCCACAGGAATTTCTTCTTTAGCAACGTGCATATCTGGAGCAAACATTTGATAAACAGGTTTTCCTTCATTAATCTGACCAAGCTTGTTCATTACATAAACATCAATCCAACTTTTAGTTTTACCACGGATAAGGTTCGGGTAATAGCTTGACATCATATTTTTTTGGTTCTCAGCTTCCTTGTTAGGCTCATAGTCTAATACATTGCCATCGCCATCCTTTACGGCAACCATACCCGCTGGCTGTGTATAAAACTTCCAGTTGTCTGGAGCAACCAACATACGCGCCTCTTCTTGAGAGATATGATCTGGCACAGGAACTTCACCCGACATAATAGGCCACCAGTGATCTTCTTCTGGAGCGTTGGTATCAGCTATAACTCCAGTCCAAGTGGGGCCGCCCTCGCGCATAGAAGGAAAACGTCCCACACGCATAGTACACGCATCAATAATAGATTTGGGTAGCTCGCGAGCCTCGTTGATCCAGATGCCAGTCAACTCAAGGGACAGTAGTTTCTTTACATCCTCTGGTCTATCGAGAGCAAGAAAGATAACTTCTAAGTCTAAATCTTTGCGTTTGATATGGTGAGTGTACGGAACCTCCCAGCGAAACTTACCCCAGGTTTCTTCAGGAAACCAGTCAAGCCAAGTCTTAATCGTAGTAGTTTTTAACTGAGGGTTTGTGTTCCGAATGATAGCCCAGCGCGATCGGCGCACACCATCCTCGTTTTGTTCCTGCGCAAGAGCGCGACGAAAGATTTCAATACAGCAGCCAACAGACTTGCCAGAGCCTACAGGCCCCCGAATACCACGAAAGAAAGTATCATCCTTCATAAAGGATTTAAGAACTTCTCCGTCAGGTTTATACTTAAATGTTGTCAAGTTTCCAGTCCGTTCCTACTTTGATAAGTCTCTCAACGGTGTCTGGGGCAATAGTGGCAATTAGTTTGTCTGCCTCATAGTCGGTGCAGAAGTCTTTTGGATGGTGCTTCATATGCACCTTCTTTACAATAGTGCGGAGCATATCGCGCTCACGCTGATTGATTGTATGTAAGAAACTCATAGCTTACTCCTAGCTGCGATACTTGCGTGTCTTTTTGCAACACCTTTTAGTCTGTGCTTTCTTCACCAAGCTTGCGCAAAGAAGTGGGAGTATTTTTTGTTTTAACTTTTTCTACGCGCTTCTCTGGGACATGAGCGCGAGCAGTAATACCGCGATCTGAAAGCTCTTCCACAGTAAACAAACGCTCGCTATCAGGATTAAAAGTTTTTCCTGAGTGTGAACGACCATCTGGTGTTTTTACTGTGTCTTTACCGATATACTCGGCGCCATCAATTTTATAAAGCTTGCTCATTATTAGTCCTTCATCAAAATATCAAGAAGTGTTTGGCTACCATACGTTCTTTTTGGATTGTCGGTAATCTCTTTGTGAACCTTACGCAACTCATTCATGGCAGCAACGGCCCCTATAACTGGAGCACCACGAGCAACAATAGAAAGAAGGCTTCTAGAAACAGGAGTAGCTTTTAACACTTTTGCAAACTCATCTTTTTTAGTAGTGCCTTTATAGTCGTTTGCTGCTGATGTTGCCAAAGAATTAATTGATTTAATGTCAGAACTTGTTAAATTCTTAATGTCAGAAGCCCTCTTAACCAAACTCCGCAGGGTTCTTTGCCTTGCGTTTGCGTTCATTTCAGCTGCGTTTTTGGCGCCCTTGTTCTGTTTTGCATCAGCGCGTTTACGGAAACGCTTGTCTCTTCGGTTGTTGTACCAAGGATCATCATTTACTTCACCCTCTGAAAGATATTGTGCTCTATCGGGGGTATTCGCCTCCCTGCGACCTCGCACTTCGGTTCTCGCAATTTTACGAGCTTCTATTTCTTTTGCCGTTAATTCTCTAGCCATTTAATTCACCACTTAACCTTATCAGCCCAGTATGCCGCAGACGTCTTACCCTTGGCAATGTTTTTTCCATGACGCGCCTTAAAGCTTGCGCGCTTCGCTTTCATACGATCGGACTCTCCTGCTTTGGGCTTTCCAGCAGTCGAAGCACCTTGCTCACCGAATCGTATAGTCTTAACTTTATCACCTACCTTTGCAACCACAACATGAGATTTTGTTGGATGGTTAGGTGTGCGCTTGGGTTTATTAAAGCCTCTTACGCCAGCTCTTGCAATTCTAGGATCACGAGCCATAGGGCTCTCCAAAATAAATACGATCAAGCTCTGCGTCTAGTCGCATTTTGCGTCGATTAGTTAACGGGGCAACCTCTAGCAAAGGGTTATCCTCATACTCTATTTCTGGAATATCCCCTGCGTTATAATCTTCTAATGGAATCTCAATATCAATAAGATCATCAAACACAACACGCGAGCCATCAAACCTTGCGTTATCAAAATATTCTGGAAGAGGAATAGGAAAGTTTCCATCCTTAACAAAAACAGCATCAGGATTGTCAGCTAAACCTCTGCGCAAATACGCCACCAACTCAGGAGGAACATTGTTGTTAGTAAGGCGACCCTCGTCTGCCACAGCAAGATCAACTGTGTTGTATGCTTTGTTTAGCAAGTTGCTCATTGTATCAGATGCCTTATCGAATAGATTGCCCAGGGGTGAGGTCTCTTCTTCGCCAAGACTACCACTTTTTTTCATGTTTTGGAAGTGTTTCGGATTTTTGCTTACCCGCTTCTGCACGTTATCACGCATATAAGTCCGATTAACATTCTGTTCCCCTGGCCGCTCAACATACTCAGTGCCATAAGCAAGGCGGTCAATGACTGCGGCGGCACGATTAGGGGTCTGGACTGCAAACCAATCGCTGTCAGCAAGGTGGTATGCGGCCTCTTCATAGTCCTTGGCTTTCAAAGCCTTGTTAAAACTAGGCCAGCGTGTAGGTTTATTGCCTAGCTGGAAGGTCATGTTGACTAAGGAGTCCTGAACATTCTGGGGATGCTCGTCAAATCCAGGGTAGTTCTTACGGGCCAAGCCTTCCATATAGGCATAGTCCTTATCAAACACCTTCATTAACTCTTCCTTCGGTCTTTGAAAGAAAGGGTCTTTCGCAAGCAGGGCGTTGGTCTTTTTAATATCCCCGCCGTTTTCTGCCAGCAGAGCCTTGGCGCGTTTAAGAATAGTCTTATCCTCGTAGTAGGGGCTTCCCTTCTGAACGAGATGCCCAACACCAATGGTCAGCTTTTTTAAGTGATCAAAGTAAAAGGAAGGAACAAAACCTTCTTGAATTATTAGAGCTTGCTTTGGATCATATGCCAATAGACGCACCTCTGGCTAAAAAATATATTTTGACTTCAACGGAGTATACTTTTTTTTACGAGCCTTGAGAAGGAATAATTCGTGAATGGGACCACTTGCAAACTTACGGCAACGCATTTTTCCCCCTCCCCCATCAGCCTAAATCAATCTCAACCTTAATATCGCCAGCGTGTAGATGCATATGCTTGTCTGGCGCCTTCAATCCTGCTCTGTCTAGCAAATCCTTGGACGCTTCGAGCTGGACATACTCAGACTTGGCAGTCCGCGCTAGGTTCGTAACCGTTGAGAGAGCCAGAGTAGCTCTCGTCCCCAGCTCGTCTCTAATCCTCTGCATCATATACGCTTGGACATGAGGAAGAGCTAACGCTTTGGAAGCACTTACTCTTCCACTCTCACCGTCAGCATAACCAGCGGCGTGTGCCGCATCCTTTATCGTTCCACCGTTAGCTACGAGGTGTTCAACCAAAGCCTCTTGCTTTACAGTTAAACCACTATCAGTCTTAGCAACGCTATTAACCATCCTGCTATCCTTCGACAAACACATAATCCTATTAGTCGCTTCTGAAGAAGCTCCTAAAGCGGAGTTTAAGAGGGTTCGTCAACATAAATCAAGTGGCAATTTTGCAACACCTATTGCTTTTATGCATAACGCCCCCCATCGAGGGGGACGTTACACATCCTGCTGGACGCTCTGCCTAGAACAATTACCAGCCCATCCCTGTCACTACCAAGGCCGCCAAGCGTCCTCGCCCCTTGGGCTGTGGGCGCGTCGGCCTGCGTTCCAGGGCGAGTAGGGCACTCTCACAATCCAAGCAGTTTGTCACACCCGTTCGTTTTGTCTAGGAGACAACTAATGGTCTGGGTCATTGTTGATCGCGGTCGTCAAACTACTACCTATGACTATTCTTTTCTGTGTACAGTGCGTCACTCTCAATTAGTTGCCCCAGCGGAGCTGGCTTCGTCCTAGACAAATCCGCGTGCGGGTGTGCCAAAGGAGAGATTGTAGAGGAGTTAGCCTCTATATAGTAGTAAGTCATATTAAGGAGTATATATCATGACTAAGAAAGTAGCTAAAGTATCTAAAGAAGTTAACAACTATGCAGCTGAAGTAGCAGCTGCACAGCAAGCCATCATGACGCTGTTGAACAGCGTCTATCCGCCTGCGGCGGATGGCAGCTTATCATACGCTCGGACAAGGTTCATCGAGAACCTAGTCTGGCGCTCTGATAAGGACGCAGAGTTTCAAACAACCAAAGCTGCCGAGGCGCAGCAGAAGCTCGACGATGCGCACTTCATACAGCGCGCAATCGACGAGCAGCAGAAGCGCGAGGAAATTACAGACCCGCACAAAGTGTACAGCACGCAGGTAGAGCGCGCTGAACGCTGGAACGAGCGGATGCAACTTCAGCTTCACGGTGCGCGCATCTTCCAGGATGCGGCACACGCAGCACTCGAAGCACTGGCTTCCGAGTAAGTAACCGGAGCGGCGGCCTAACAGCCGCCGTTCCTTTTTTTATATCGGTGCAAAGACACCTCGAGCAGGGGGTAAACCTGTTAATAATGGTTGACACTGTTCGCCAGCTTTCCTAAAATGAAACGAATTGAAAGGGGTTTCAAATGAAAAGAAAATATCCTGTTATCGCAATTTGTGAGCCGACTAATGGCGGCTACACTGAATCTATCATCTGTGAAGATGAGGAAGAATTAGAACTTTATTACGAGGACAGCGATTGGATTGTCCGAAAAGTAATGTCAGTTGATGCATATTATGAATAATGAAAGGGATTTCAAATGAAAGAATGGATTAAAGATACAGCCGCAATGGCAGCACTAATGCTGCTGACCGCATTAGTTTCACTGGTCCCCACGTTGTTTGTGTTGTCATTTGTTTGGCCTGAAATATTAACGGAGTTAGTGAAATGAATAACAATGAAATAAATAACAATGAAATGTATCAGTACCTTGAGTGTGAGGAGTGTTACGGAGAAGGTTTGCGTGAGTATGAAGAGCCTTCATGTGGAATGAATCACAACGGAGCATGGATGGAAATCATAGGCTACATGGATGAATGTGATAACTGTTCAGGCAAAGGATACTTAGAGAATCCCTTTTGGGATATGGAAATAGAAGGAGAAATGCTTGCGGTTTTTCAAGCGCCCCCGACTGGGTGAGGGCGTTGAAAAATCCTCAGCATTTATTTTAAAGGAGTAGAAAATGAAAGAGACAACAAGAGAGTATGTCAATCGAATCGCCAAACAAGTAACTGACTTGATGTCAGAGTATGGAGACGATTGGTCTAAACCATGGGCAACCCAAAAGGGTGGCCTTCCATTTAATCCAGCGCGAAATGCTCGCTATACTGGGGGCAATGTGTTTGGTCTAATGCTTCAGGGATGGGGCGCTGGCTTTGGTGAATCACAATGGGCAACCTATAAGCAATGGAAATCTATTGGCAAACAAGTCGCTGAAGGTCAACGATCTGTTGCCAATTCTATCTTTTATTCTAAGGTAATCGATGAGGACAAGAATAGTTTCTATCATGTAATGAAACTGTCTCCAGTATTTAACATCGAACAGACTGTAGACTATGAGCCAATCAACCTGAAAGATAAAGAAAACAAAGTTACCAAGGTTGAGGCTGTAGAAAACTTTATATCTAAAGTCCCGTGCAAAGTAATGACGCACGGAAACCAGGCGTATTACAATCCAACAGACGATGTAATTGTAATGCCGCCAGAAAAAGCTTTCATTGCCACAGAACATGAGAGCGAGACAGAAAACTATTACTCAACTCTGTTGCACGAGCTAACACACTGGACTGGACACAAGTCCCGACTAGACAGGCTCGAAAAGCTGAACTCAATGGAGGCTCGAGCAAACGAAGAACTGATAGCAGAGCTAGGTTCTATCTTATTATCATGTGAATTGGGCGTGAGCAAAAACCCTACCCCCAATCATGCAAAGTATTTGAACCATTGGATTACTGCAATCAAAGACAACCCAAGAGTTATCATCAAGGCGATGGCTGCCGCAGAAAAAGCAGCAGGCCATCTTAATCAGTATCAACAGCAAGCAATCGCTGCTGAGTAGAAAGGGGAATGAATATGACACCATCACTAACAGATCTAGAAGATCAAATCGTTGAGGCTATGCGAGAAGCAAGGCTCAACAACAAAGATAAACTAACCGCTTTGCTTGCGGCAATTCCATCTATTGTGGAATCTGTCAACAAGCCAGAGCAACTGGCATTATTGTATGCCGAATACCCCAGAACATTAGACCAAATGACAGATGACGGGGGTATTATATCACACCTAATCAAACGCAATCTTGAAACCTACTTAATAGAGTGGGCTGAAGAATGGTTTAGACTTAAAGGAGAAAACAAATGAACTCAATGTTCTTTCGACGACACTATGAATTTATGGCTAAACACATCGGGCCACTGCTATCAATGCCAGTAGATGTAGAGGTGTTAGCTGATATGCTAGAAAAAGATAACCCATCTTTTAAACGGGGCATCTTTGTAAGCAAAGCGCTCGAGGCATGGGAAGAGCGAAACATACCAGAGGGCATAGAATGAAAAGAAAACAAAAGCTATCAGACCCAGCGCCGCGCAAGTGCGAGGAGTGCGGTCTGATAGTAGACTACTGGGTAATATTACTAATGAAGATAGAACCAGAAGAACACAAACTGCTTTGCGACCCCTGCTATCTTGCAGAGTTTGCCAAGCCAATCAGAAAACACGGAGTTGAAACATGAGTGAACAAGATGAGGCTAACAAAAACATCCAAGTTATATGGGACGCGCTTGATGCGTTCAGCTTTCGTGAAGGTTTTATACCAGAATGGGAACCATCATACGATGACCAATGGAAAGAGATTTGCACCGCTATGACTTGGATTGAGGAGAACTTAAAATGACCAGCAAAAGCAAAGCCAAAGGAAGCTATCACGAGAACTGGTTTAAGAAACTATTCGAGAGCTGGGGGCTGAAGGTGCGCAAGCAACCGCTATCAGGGGCCCTGGGCGGTGAATACTCTGGCGACTTGGTTGTCACATTGAATGACACTGAGTATGTAACAGAGGTTAAGTATCGGAAAGAGAAAGGCTTTCCGTCCCCGTTTACTGTCTTGAAGAATAGAGATGTCGCAGTGTTTAAGCTGGGCACAACAGAACCAGACGCGCCAAAGTGGGTGCTAATTATACCAGACCACATCGCAGAAAAACTTATTAAAGGAGAGAGCAATGAATAAACAGATTCGTTATGAAACAGAGTATGCGTTAAATTCACCAGTTGGAGAGCTAAAGCAAGAGACGGGGCTTAAAAAGAAAGAGATTGTTTCTCTATCCTCACTGATTCCTGCTGTCGCTCAAGTGTTTGAAGTTAACAAAGACGAGCTGCTTGGACGCAAGCGGCAAAGATATTTAATTACTCCGCGCCACGTTTTGTTTGCGCTTGCATATAGATACACAGTCTACAGCTTGCCGAAGCTGGGCATGATGTTTGACCGTGACCACACAACCATCCTCCACGCTGTCGATAAGATTCGAAATCAAAAGAGATCAAACCCAGAGATTGAAACATTAATGAATGAAGTTTACTTGCTGGCCTTACAGAACGAGGTCGAGCGAGAAAAAAAGATGGAAGCATACCGAGAAGAGGTAGCTGAAATGATTCAAAAAATTCAAGAGAAACGAGACAAAGAAAGTGGGATTTACAAATGACATTCGAAGAGAGAGAACACATTATCTACATGGACTTTGTTGTAAAGATGGGGCGTATGTATTATGCGCCGCGAGCTATGAAGGACGACAAGGCCGCGCAAAAACAATACGGAGAAGAGATTCGTCGTATAGTTAATCAAAGACTGAGCACACACATACCAAACGAAGAAGTGTTCAGGCAGGAAGTCGCAAAGGTATGGGATAGGTGCATTGCATCTCACACCATGGGCACGTGGTTTAGCCCGTCCATAGTGGCAAAGGCAGTGTCAAAAGTAAACGCTGATTATGTTGCACGAACCAAAGCTGTCGACTCTACTTGGGAGAGGTTAGCAAAGCCAGGGGAAGAGCCAGAGAAACCACGCGCCAGCAAGAATGACCCAATAGGTCAGGGCTGGACTGTCGAGAAGTGTGACTGGCATATCAACGAAACCCAGCGCCTGATGGACGAGGAAGGATTGAACCGAGGCATGGGGCAGGTGCTAATTCGCATCCCAATGAAGGCAAAAGAACGCTTGTTAGCACTGGACAAACAACATCAAAACGGCTAGAACAGTATTGAAAAGGAGTAAACATGACTGATTCGGAAGATATTTTAAGACGCAAAACCATTGGTGGCAGCTGCGCGCTGCGCATCATGGACGGAGACTGGCACAGCCTTTGGCTAGATAAGATGGGGTATCGTGAACGCGATGATCTGTCTGATGTCTTGCCAGTCCAGCTCGGTATATGGACTGAGCAATTCAACATCAACTGGTTTAGAAAAGATATGGATGTCACTGTGAATGAACAGGTGCGCTATAACTACAACTGGAATGGTGTGCCGTGTCGCGGCACATTAGACGGAGAGTTCATGCTGAATGGTGTGCGCACTGGCCTTGAGGTCAAACACACATTTGAGATGAACACCATGCGCAAACAACTAGAACGCTATATGCCACAGCTACAGCTCTATCTGGAAGTATCTGGCATGGAGCATATCTACTTTGCAAACCTGTTCGGTAATCGCCGCTATGAGTATGTAAAGGTCGCGAGAGATGAGGGCTATCTTCAACGGATGCACATTCATCTGAAAGAGTTTTGGCAGTATGTAGTAGATGAAAAGGAACCACCACTATCTATGCCATACATTACCGCAAGCATTGACCAGATTGCAATCGACGACATGGTGTCTCGCAATGCAGCCACAGACAATGAGTTTCAGTATCAAGCTCACGAGTATGTATCAACAATGCAAGCGGCAAAGGAACATGAGGCAGCGAAGAAGAACCTCAAACAAATGGTAGCAAGTAATGAACGGGAAGTTTACTCAGACATTCTTGCTATCAAGAGAGCCAGCAATGGCTCACTAAGAATCAATGTTAACAAGGAGTATTTAGATGACTGAGAATATCACACAAAATAACCAAATACTTTCCTACTTAGAGGAAGGTAATAAGATTAACCCAATGGATGCGTTGAATATGTTTGGCTGCTTTCGCCTTGCTTCTCGCGTCCACGATCTGCGCTCTGAAGGCTATCCGATTGAAACAATTAGAGAGTCTGGAAAGAAATATGCAGAATACAAAATGGCCGAGGGCGGAGTAAAACCCTCGACCATACTGTTGAAAGGAGAAAACAGTGACTAATAATATCACGCCACCTCTTATAAGTGAAGATGCAATTCCACTTGAGCATCTTATTGGTAACGAATACAGCCTTGGCTGGAGCTCAGTCTGGATTCACACACCAAAGGAAGCTGTTCGAATTGAGTATCGTAACAGCAGATTGATTGTAACAGTTGTCAGAAAGGATAAAGAGGATGACTAACATGGAGTTATGGGAAAAGGTTTCCGTATCAGACGGAAAGTTTCTGAAGAAAGTTAGCTTCGGTGCGCGTTCATTCACCAGCATTGACCCAATGTATCAGGTGCGGGAGGCAACAAGAGCCTTCGGGCCAGTCGGTCAGGGCTGGGGCTGGGATGCCACAACCGAAATGATTACTGTTGCTAATGGCGATGTTGCCTGCATTTCACACGTCTCAGTGTGGACAGGCACACGCGAAAATAAATTCGGCCCGTTCACTGGATGCCGCACCTTCTACAAGAAGGAACGCATTGCAGAGGACGCACCAAAGATGGCTGTAACTGATGGGCTAACCAAGGCATTGTCGCACCTTGGCTTTAATGCTGATGTGTTCTTAGGAGAGCACGACAATAAATATGCGGCAGATAGTAAACCTACGAATGGAGAATGGTAATGAGCCAATACGATAACACAGATAGCGGTGCGGTATTCCCGCCACGCGACAACCACAAGATGATCTTGCAGGGCAAGGCCAACAACAATGGCAATGAGTCCCAAATGATTGTCACAATGTCTACGCTGCCAGATGGTCGCAAGATTATGGACGTGTATGAAAAGACTGGAACGCTTTTCCCTAACCAAAAGAAAACCAGTGACAGTGCGCCTGATTACACAGGTCCCATCGGAACGCGCAGGATTGCAGCTTGGAAGAAAACCAAAGACAACCTGTCGTATATGTCACTGAGCTTTAGCGATAAAATGGAAGGTAAAAACAATGTCGAACAGCAAGCGCAGCCAATCGACGACGATATCCCGTTCTAGTATCCTAACAATCGAAGAGGTGGGGGCAGCTTTGTCTGTCTCCCCTCAAGATGTTAAGAAGCTCTTCCGAAAGCACAAAATTCCTTTGCTGAAGGTAGGCCACAAGATTCGAGTATCCGAGTTAGATTACCAAACATTACTAGAAAAGATAAAGGTTTATTATGAATGACTTAGAGGCATGGCAGCGCCGCGCTATCCAGGCAGAATCAAAGCTGCGAGAGATAGCGTCAGCACCCAATGACACGATAGGCTGGAGAGAAATGAAACAATCTCTTGCTCTCAAAGCCTTGGAAGATTTAGACATACCTGAAGATATTCTTATTTACTTACGAGCCTCAGGTGATCCGCAATACCCAGCAGAGCTGTGTGTTCGAGATCAAGATGCAAACTATAATGTATGGGGTATGAGTCCACGCGCATTGATAAACTTTGTGCGCATAGGAGTAGGATTATTATCTCAAGGAAAAATCCTTTACCTAGACAAATAAGTTTCCAAGTTTCCAAGGAGAGGGGGCAGGTCAACTAGACTCTGCCCCCTTCTTTTATTTAGATCGTAGGTAGTTTAGAAACTCTACGCCAGTTTCCACATCAACAAAGCAGTGCGTGAAACCATCTGGTGTTTCAGCTTTAGGGTTGATTACCTGAAGGATTGCTTGTCCATATGCTTGCTCATCATAGCCACGCACCAGTGCATAGGTGTCGCTAGACTTATAGCCACGAGCACGAGCCAGCCAAGAAACATGGCCTTCCTCAACTTGCTCCATCTGTGCCAGCTCCCAGTTGTGCTTGTGACCAGCAATGTATAGATGCGCATTGCTCTTCAGCATTGCCATCTTCTTCTGACCATGCAACGGATTCCATTGGCTGTGCCCTGGCATATCGTGAGCTGCGTGAATCTTACATTCCTCACCATTAGGGAAAGCAATAGATACATGAGCAGCCCAGTCCTCGTTAATTGAATGAGGTTCAGTCATCCATTTAAGCGGATCGCCTGGCCCCGACCACATATCATGGTTGCCACCAATCAGAATAAGAGGATTAATGTTTTTAACAAACCACTCAACAAGCCGCCAAGCTGTACTGTGACTTGTGTCTTGCTCGGCATACAGGCGAGACAATCTACCAACCCAGTTATTTTGATAATCACCAAGTCCGCATCCGTAAACACCATCGTTCTCCTGCACTAATTCAACGTGACGCCGCAGCACTGTCCAGTCACAGAAGTTGTCATCAAGATGGGGGTCACCAAACCAAAGCAAACCAATAGGGTCATCTGATTTCATCTTAATGCGCTGCCACTTCTTTGCATCCACATACTGTTTGCGTTTTTCAAACCGAGTCGTGAGCTGATCTACAATCTTTTCGATTGGCTCATCGCTTTCGGGAAGTAACTGGCGTGAGTAAGTTGATGTCTCCGCTGTGCCTTCATCAAACATTCCTTCGTTTAATGCGCGCGACAGACGACTTTGAAACGTGCTTCGACTAATACCCATAGCGTCAGCGGCTGCTGCCTGCGTACCATGGGTTTTCATTGCGTTAACTACTTCTTGTAGCTTTAGTGTTGATAGCTTGGGGGCTGCCATTTGTTTACTCCTAATGTAATTCGACTTGATCCTCTGATGAGCTGATAATTTCAAACAACTCTTCCGCAAGATTTTGTGCTTCTTCCATTGTCTCTACGCCCTCAAAACGCATGACAATAACTGGGCTTCCGTCATCTTGTTCGAGAACATACATCTTAAAATCATACTCATTCATCTGTTCAAACCTTTGATATAATTTTCACCATCAAAGGTTAGGCATTGATTTCTGTTTTGTCCATCCTCTTTATAAGAGTGCTGGCTTAATCTGCCTGGCTGGGTGTTAAAGGTAGGGGCTAACACCCTATCAGAGTCATCTACTTTTTTAGCTGTGTTATCGACTTGATGCCAAAGCTCGCGGCAATACTTGCCAAGATTCCGTATTGTAGCCATTCTGGTGCTGTCCTTAGAAAATCAAAACCAGCCTGCATATAAGGCTGTAATGGTGGAACGAAAGAAGCAACGATAAGGGCAATGAAACAGATTGTCCATGCCTCATCTTTCCAACTATTGTCAGACGCAGACATAGCAGAATCTTCCCATTCCGAATCAAGCTCTACACGCTTGACTGTAGCTTCTAGTTTAGCAACATCCAGCTTGGCTTTTGCTTCTGCTTTCTTTTGTTTGCCCTCGATCCAGGTGCTAGCAATCTTGGCAACTGGCGCAATTAAACTGCCCCACATAATAGTCTCCGTTTATTTATAAGAAAAATATTATAACGCACAACATTCTAGTCGTCACGTCTCTTTCCCCTAGCTACAGCACTGCCAGTTAACAACGCTCCAAAAGATAAATGGAATAATCCCCCACCTTTAAGAGTAAATGGTTCGTGTTGATATGTTAAAGGTTTGACCATCTCCCTGGCAATGTCATTGCCCATGCCATGCATATGAATCTGATGGAGGCGTTGGTCTATAGTAACGTTTGTCGGACGGTTAAGACCGATCCAAATCGGCACAACAATAAAATCAAAGACGCAAATGAGCGCATAAATAAAGGCCAGAAAAGATTTCCAGCCCTCATTGTCTTTTAACCAAGAAGCGGCGCGTGTCATTTTTTAATAACTATTTTATTCTTGCTGTCTCTGTAAGCAACATAAACGCGCCAAAGAACAAGGCCGACACCGATTGCTGCACCGATAAACTGCAACCAAACAGTTGCTCCTGACATCCAAACTGGTGCGGTGACAACACCAGTGCCTATTGTAATGTCGGTGACGGCCTTGCTTTCCATTTTATTTGTCCTTGGCTTTGCCGATATTGACTGCGAGCAAATCAATAATAGCATAGACCTTTGCCACCAGACTGTCGTCTTTTGGCGTAGGTGTAACAGCCGCAATAATACTAGCGGCTGAGATGATTGCAGTAACGTAAGAAATAATAGTTTCCATTATTCGGCTTCCATTGGTTTTTTCTCGGTCATTAGTCTCTCCTATAGGTTCGCTACCAAGGCACTCCATCAGTGGTAGCA
>Ga0181597_10002710_pt1 | contig 19002 bp, 10 predicted proteins | sample 041ome_5_FD_148647 | JGI IMG/M metagenome (GOLD analysis project Ga0181597, IMG submission 148647) | Coastal salt marsh microbial communities from the Groves Creek Marsh, Skidaway Island, Georgia - 041403US metaG (spades assembly) | ecosystem: Environmental > Aquatic > Marine > Intertidal zone... | reverse complement strand
AAGCTCGCGCCTATTCACCTCGCTCAAATCAAGCCTTCCGTTTGAGAAGAAATGGTAGAGCGCAGAATTTGGAGAAAAATTAAAATCGCCGCATATCACGCAATGCGCCATCAGCCCGCGATCGACGATGTCTTGGCGTATCCTCGCCACAGTCGCGAGCAGCACGCGCACCTGTCCAACCTTCGCGTCGCCGCGCTTTGGGTTGAACAGCAAGTGGGCGTTTGCGACGACCAACCGAAAACCGTCTCGAGCGCGATGTCGCAACGTCACCACGCATGCGGCGTTATCGCCCAACCCGTAATCATCAAACTTCAACTTCTCTGTCGTTTCACACGTGAACGCACCGCGACGGATGAATATCGCGCACCCCTCCCGCTTCTCCGCTCGCTTCTCCCCTCGCGCTTCTCCGCTACGCTCGCACAGCGCCGCTCGAGCGTACTCGTCGCCCAAAAGCGCCTCGTTCCCTCTCCACGCCTTCTCCTCGTACTCTTGCGCGCACACGACGTCACCGCTCAGCATCTCGAGCTCGCATCGCAGCGTCTTCGCTCTGCTAGACCACTCCAGGCGATGCGGACCGACGCGATACAGCGCTCGACCGAGCTGTGTCGTGTACTGTCGCGCGAGGAGGTTGTACGACACGAGCCGGAACTCGACCGCGGCCGCCGCGGCGCGTTTTCGCTTTCGCGAGGACCATCGTCTCGCGCGCACGCCCGCGCGGGCGTGACGCTCGGCGGGCGTGACGCCGTCCGGCATGTGAAGGAAAAGTGCAAAAAGAAAAGTGCAATGCTTGTTGAATGTGCGCTCGGGACGCTCGAGTCGGCCGCGTCCACGAGTGGGGCGAGCGACCGATCGAGGCGCCGAGCGGTTGATGTTGCAAAGAGACTGCCACGCGTGAGATAGACTGCTCAGGGGTGGTAATTATCTTTGCGTTGGTCGAACGAAGCGCGCGGGTCGAGGCGACGAGACGAGCGCGCACGGTTTGGAATCTCGAGAGAGTCGTATTACGGTGAAATCTAGTCAGCCTCGGAAGGCTTCGCCCCACGAAGACGACCAGTGCGTCGGGCGGCAATAAGACCGACCTTGGCACCAGCCGAACGGTCGCGACGAATGGTGGACGCGTGACCGATGTGCTGGTGGTTACCACCCCCGTGAGGGTGCTCAACCGGGTTCATAGCCACACCACGAACCTTCGGCCAGCTGTTGCGCTTGACCTTGTACTTGTGGTAGCTCGCACCAGCCTTAAGCATGGGCTTATCGCAGCGACCACCACCCGAAACTTGACCAACCGTCGCGCGGCAACCGGAAGGAATCGTCTTCTTGGCCCCAGACGGAAGCTTGATGCGGGAGAAACCCGTATCGAGGTTGTGCGAGATCAAGATGCAATATTCGCCAGACGCCTTGGCCAAGGTACCACGATCACCGAGCTTGGACTCAACGTTGCAAATGATCGTACCCTCCGGCATAGAGCTGATCGGCAAGATGTTACCAATAGCCAACTGCGCCTTCTTACCGGCGTACACGAATTGACCCGTGTACGTCCCTTCCGCCGCGATGAAGAGCTCCTTTTGGAGACCGTAACGCTTGGTGTGACGGAACGTCATCTACAAATCGCACGAAAAAGTTTATAACATCGTCAGTCACTGATTCAAACACGCACAGGGGCGTTCGAATCTTCCCTCGCGTCGAACGCACGTCCCTCCGCGCGCGCGCGCCTCGCGCGTCCAAAGCCCTACTCCCGTCGAGGACGATCGAGCGTCAGCGCCGTCGAACACATCGCAAACACGCACCTTGGCCAACGGCGCGCCTCTACCCGGGTCGTGAATGATATCCGTCACCACGCCCTTGACGTAACCGTGTCTTTCGGCGTAATCCTGCGTCGCGGCGTCGAGTCCCATCGTCAGTCGTCCGTCTTAGGTCTTTCACAACTCCATCCACGTTTCACCCCGTCGCGCGCGCGCCGACGCGTCCCCATCGCGCGCGTCGACGCGATTCGATAACACGCATATTCCATCACCCATCACCGCGCTTCGAGCGGTCGATCGCGCGCGCACGGCGCGCCAATCCTCGAGCGCGCGTCGCGATCGCGGTGCCATCGCGCGTCCCGTGGCGTCGCGCGCCGGTCGTCGTCGACGCACCTGTTGGCGATGCTTCGCCGCGCCCTTGCGGGTGTGGGTGTGGGAGGTAAACACCGACCCTTTACCCTTACGGCAACCTCGGATGACGCGACCCATGGCTAGTGAACGAGCGTCGCGAAGAGGCGGAAGCGTGCGCGCGGCGCGGCGTCGGGCGCTCTTCGAGAACGGGCAGTTTATTTCCATTCGAGTATGTTGGTAGGTTATTTCGTTAGCCTTTATATGTACACGTGTGGCATGATACTCCGTATGTCCGAATGCCGTATATAGGTAAACAGTTACACGTTGTAAAGCACATCAAATTCTTCGAGCGGGATACAAACGGTCCTCTCGACGCCGCGCAACTGCGCGACGCTCACCGTCCCCGCGCGCGACGCCTCGACTCGAGACGCCGCGCGAGCGCTCAGAGATTAATATTATTCATCCTCGCGCTCGAGCGTGCGCGACGAAGACGACCGCATCGCGACCGCGCGCGGCGTCGAAAAACGGGGGAACGACACGAGGCCGGGACATCGACGCGCGCGGATGCCGACGACGCGACGGGCGACGCGCGCGAGCGCTCGGAAGCGCGCGTGCGACGCAGAATCGTCGCCGGTGACGACGCCGAGCGACGGACGACGCGCGGTGACGTCGTCGATGGCGAGCGAGGACGCGCGCGAGGACGACGACGAGGACTGCGAGGTGCGCGTGGAGGGGACGCCGAGGACGAGCGGAGGTGAGGAATCGCCCGTGACGGCGAACGATGATGGATTTGAGGATGCAGAGGATGGTGATGATGCGTGGGGGTCGATGGCGGAGAGTCCAGGGATGGGACGACCGGCTACGCAGACACCGCCGGTGCGAGTGTGCGCGCGCGTCGCCGCCATCGAGGAGGCGGCGGCGAAGCTTGAGGAGGGCGCGGAGGAGGATATGGACGGACTTGAGACCCCGGAGCGTAAGATGACGTCGGCACGAGATGATGGAGACGAATGCGAGGACGAGGTCAACCTCGGCGGCACCCCCGAGGGCGCGGATGAGGACGAGGAAGCCAGTCAACAGGAAGCGGCGGGAAGTCAAACGCCGCTCATGTCACCGGTGGATCGGTTCCGTCGGAGTAACGTCGAGCCGAGAAGTAATATGAAGCCTGGTGGCATGTGGGCGTCCATTGGTTCGCCCATGACGGCACCGTTCGAGAATAAAGTGCTCGGAAATTCCATTGATGCCGGCGCAACGCCGTCTCGTCCGAGCGCGGCGGCAAAGAAGCGGGCAGCGATGCGCATGTCTCTCCCGGCGAACGTCGTTCCCATGACCCCGATTCCAATCTCTCGTCAAGTTCTTGAGCGTATCGAGTGCCTGGGTCCGTCGTTGAACATCGTGCAGCGCTTGATGCTCGTAGTTGGAATCTTGCTCGACTTTTACTCCAAGACGCAGTTGGTGCGCGAACTTCATCGCTTCGCTCGAGCGGGATCTTGGTTGTGGTTCAGCATGGTTTTGACGTTTTTCGTCTTCTCGGCGGCGTGTATTACTGGATACTGGGTGCTTCACTATCCCATGCCCAAGAAACCGGCGAAAGGAAGTGTGGGCAAGGACCAAAAAGTCTTTGGATTCAGCAAGTACGATTTCAAAGTCGTCGTCAGGCGCTTTGGTGCCGCGTGCGCGATGTTGCAGCTCGGCACCGCCTTTGCCGCTTGGCGTGCGCTCCGAACGAATGATGTGCGAGCGAGAAAGGCTGAAATGGATCTTCGTGGGATGCAACTCGTGGATACCATCTTCTTAACGCTCCCCATGGCGACGCTCCAGGCGTACATTGGAATCTCGTGCTCGTCTCCCACCAGCGTCTGCCCGGGTCGGGAGGGATTCGACATGCTCCTGTTCCTGGCCGTCGCGGGTTCGATCACCTCTGGTACCTTGTGTTTTGTTTCGTTAGACTTGCACGAAAAACCGCCCGCGTACTCGTGGAGAGAGTACTGGAAGATGCACAAGGCACACCTGTCTGAAATGATGGCCAAGGCGTGCTACCGCTTCTTTGAGCTCGCGGCACGAATCTGCACAATTGGCCTTTTTGCCGCGGTCACAGGTCCGTATGTCATGCTTGTATTTTTCTTCCACGCGTGCGTTATCCTCGGTTTGTTGAAGATCCGTCTCCCGGGCACTCACGACCGAAAGGTTTGGGAAAAGTTTTGCGAATTGCGCGAGTTTAAAATTTGGGGACGGACTTGGAACTTGCCCGTCCTCGATGACGTCAAGCTATTGGTTGCTTGCTTGATCTGGCCGCCGTCCTCGTACGTCTCTAACTCTACTGACCGCAAGGGCAAGTTTTGGTGGCGTTCCACGTCGTGCCCGAGGAAATCCTTTTGGGGGCTCACACGAGAAGACGCTTTGATTCCATTCGCTGTCATCATCGGCGTTCTCGCCATAGAGGCCGGTATCATGCTCATCGTTGTCTCGCTCGTCGCCGAGGAGCACTATTACAGCTATTTGAGCATCGCTGTGGCGGTCAACTTCTTGTGGATGATCAGCGCCGTGAACTGGATGAGCGCCGCCGCGTTGTGGAATCCTTTTGTTCCCGAGGGTCCGCCCTTGGGCTACCCCAGCGTCAGCGCCATCAACAACGCGATTGGTGGAAGGCAACTGTTCAGCGGGCTAAAGAAGACGCCGATTAAAAGTCCTGGCGCTAGTAATAACTTCGTACGATCTCCTGCGCCGTTTTACCGCTCACCTTTGGAGCCGGTGAACGAAAATAAATTATCGGTCGACCTGAACACGGGCGCCGAAGCAGTGGACACGCCTGAGTTTGGGCACCGAAAGACGGACAGTAACGTATCCAATACCTCGTCGCTAGGTCCGAGAACGACACCGGTGATGATCAAGGGAAGTCCCAAGCCAGTGGAAGTGTACATCGACATGGGTGATGACTCAGCTGATTTGAACGAGGATGATGAAATCAACCCCATGGTGACGGAGGCAATCGGTGAGGAGTCCATGTTGCGTACGAGCGTACAATGGCGTGATTCCATGGAGTTGGATCGAACTGCTTCAGGTGATATGGATGTTGCCGGAAGTCAAGATGATTTAGAAGCAGCTCGTCAAGCCCTCAATGCCGTCGCCGCACTGAATACGACTGGAGAGTACGACGGTGGCTGCACGCCAAACGTCGACATGGTGTCACCATTGTTTGTCGATAAAGAAAACTCTTTCAACGACACCCCAGAAATGGCTGATCCGTATGGAGTGAGTCCGATTTTGGCAAACGCCTCACCAGAGCAAGTGAGAACGTCGGGTGGATATTCCCCGCGTTAAAGCGATGTAAAGTACATAAATTAAAATCTCTGTTATTCCTTATATGGCACAGCCGCGTCTCGAACAATCATGTTTGAAAATGCTCCCTTCGCCCGAGCCGAGTCTTCGCGATTTCCAAGCTCAGCCGCGCGAATTGATGCATCTTCTATCGCGACGGCGACACGGCCAAGCGCGACTAATCCAGAAGCACCCATATACGTCCCGACGGCGCCGAGCGTCAACATCGATCCAACCAACGCGCCGGCGAATTTCACCGCCCCGGCAGATCCCCGACGGAGTATCGTAGTGAACGCGGCAGCACCGAACACGCCGGACAAAATTCTGTTAGTATAGTCGACTGGTTTTGCGTCTGTCGGCCATTCGTTCAGATATTCGTTGAACTTTGCGCGCGATTCCGAGCTTTCAACTTCGTCCCAGAGTTGCTGGATGCCCGCGATGTGACCGGCTCCCACAACGCCGACGACACTCGATGCCGTGGGGTCCCGTTGTAGTGCCGTCGCCAAGATCAAATCACGCTCTCGAATAACCGTTTCAGCCGTCGCCCAATCCATGATGCTCATCTTTTTGGCGCTATCGACCTTTGATAATCCGGGACTGAACGTCGGGTTGCCATTGAACGACTCAACTCGCACGTACTCGACAACCCTACGAGCACACTTTCGCACGCGCATCAAATCATCCACGCGTACCGGTATGCCTCTCAAGCCGCTGTCTAAAATTTCTAGCGCGGATTTAATGACCGCCTCGCTATGTTCACATCCAGCCTTCTCCAATATATGCTTTGCCTTTTGCACGCCACTTCGCTTCGTCGCCGCGTCGGCGCGCGCCAAATCCGTCTCCCCCCCCAAAAACTCTCCAGTTTTGGCCAGCTCATCGAACAGCGTTGATCCACGTCGCACACGCGCCATCAACCTCCCCACCGTTGCTCGCTGATTCCTATCTCCAAGAACCACAGTCGCGCCGACGTCCCGCGCCGCTTCCACCGCAGCTATGAACTCTGCCCCGGGCCGCGTGTCCAACACCGCCCCGATCGTCGAGTACCCCAAACTCCCCGCCACGATCGCCAATTGTCCATTCACCAGCGTGTTGAACGCCTCACGCACGCTCGCCACTCGCCTCGCCGCGTGCATCGCGGGTCGGTCTTCGCTCGCGCTCCGCAACAAACTCTTCAATCTGTCCCCGTCGAGTTCGATGACCACCAAATCTGGTTTACCCTCTAGAATCGCGCGCGATACCTCGCGTGCGGACGCTTCTGAGACGTGCGCGCTTCCGATGAGCGTGATTTCGCTTCCACTCGCGGGATGTTGAAGCTTTTTCGCGCACTTTGGTTTGTCTTCTGGATGGTCATCGATTTGCAACACTCGGACGCCACCGTGCGTCGTGCCCAGGGACACGCCGGGAGGGAAACCGTCGTCACCGGTGGACGATGATGGGTCATCATCGGCGTCCACGCGGTCGAGCGACATCGTGCATCTGTGTGAGGCGGCGGTGAGGCATAGATACGATGGTTGCAACGTGAGCTATTTATTTCAGTTGGGCGAGCGCGGTGAGTTGGGGGACTGCCGGTCGAGGTCAACGTACGGGGCGCGTTTTCTCGGGGTGAACACGCCAGCTAATGACGCGGAATCGGTGAAACGCCGGGCGAACTCCGAAGGGCCGTCCCCGAAGACGCTCTCGCTGGCGTCGCGATGAGACGCTGTCTCGCTCGTCGAGTGCACGACGCCGTGCGCGTGAAAAGTTTTGAGCATCTTGACGAGGATGTCACGCTCGGTTTGGAGCTCGCTCAGGGCATTTTTCATCATTTGACGCTCTTGAGCGAATTGGGTGGCGCTCACGGAGGCGATGGACGCGACGTTATCCTTCGCCTTCGCGGCTTGTTCATTGGCTTCACGGAGCGCCTCGGCGGCGGAGGCATCGTTCTCCTCAGCAACTTTGAGTCGTTCTTCCAACGAGGTCAGGCGCTCGTTCGCGACGCGCAGACTTTGCTCGAGAGTGGATCTTTCCATTTCGGACTCTTTGAAACGCTCGCTGACCTCAGCGAGCTGTGTGCGAACACTTTCAATGCCCGAGGCTTCGACGGATGAACGATTCAGCGCTTCGTTTGTCAAGCGAAGCTCCTCTTCCATGACGGCATTACGAGTCTCTGCCGACTCTAGATTCGCCTTGAGCGATTCCACATCCGTCAATAACGTCGCCTGCACTTCCTCGTGTTTTTCCGTTACTTGTTGAATCTCTGCTCGAGCGTGCTCAAGACTCTTCTCGAGTTTCTCTTGTAGCTCCGTCCTCGCGGCGGAGGCATTCTGCTCAGACGCGGTGAGCGCTTGCGTTTTATCCGCGAGCTCTGCACGAAGAGCCGCGAGCTCTGCACGAAGCGCTTCGAGATCGGTTTCAAAACCAAGGGCTCGTTGACGAGCCGCATCGAGGCTCGATTGGAGTTCGTCCGTCGCTGATCCCGTTGAGGCTTGCGCAAGCTCGAGCGCTTCATGTTTCGCCTGAAGCTCGCCTTGAAGGGCGCTCACCTTGGACTGCAGGGCGTCCCTTGCGTCCGATGCACTTTGTGCCTCACTCGTCTTTGATTCAATTTCCGCTCGCGCAGAGCTCAATTGTGAATCGAACAATTCCTTCGCGGCTGCTTTTTCTTGTGCTGCAGCGTTCGACGCAGACTCTGCCTTCTTGAGCGCCTCGGTCTTTGACGCGAGTTCGTCTTGCACCATCGCAAGTTGAGACATTAACGTCGTTTTCATTGTTTCGACTTCTTCTGCGCTTGAACTCTTCGTCGCTTCGGCGCGCATGAGTGCCTCCTTCTGTGCGTCGAGCTCTGCGCTCTTTGCTTCAAGCTCTGCTTTCACTGCAACAAGCTGAGATTCCAACAACTGAGTCGTGGCTTGAATTTCTTCCACGTTCACACTCGACGCTTGCGCTTCCGCAAGAGCATGATTCTTTTCTACAAGCTCTTGCTTCAGCACGGATACTTCCGACTGCGATGTGTTGCGAGCGGTTTCCAACCGTTGCTGCGTCTCACTTGACAAAGCCTGCGCCTGCTCCAGCGCCTTCGATTTCGCCTCGAGCTCAGAGCGCGTGGAAGCCAGCTCCGCCTCGAGCTCGCTTGTCGCCACGCTTGAAGCCTGCGCCTGCTCCAGCGCCTTCGATTTCGCCTCGAGCTCAGAGCGCGTGGAAGCCAGCTCCGCCTCGAGCTCACTTGTCGCCACGCTTGAAGCCTGCGCCTGCTCCAGCGCCTTCGATTTCGCCTCGAGCTCAGAGTGCGTGGAAGCCAGCTCCGCCTCGAGCTCACTTGTCGCCACGCTTGAAGCCTGCGCCTGCTCCAGCGCCTTCGATTTCGCCTCGAGCTCAGAGCGCGTGGAAGCCAGCTCCGCCTCGAGCTCACTTGTCGCCACGCTTGAAGCCTGCGCCTGCTCCAGCGCCTTCGATTTCGCCTCGAGCTCAGAGTGCGTGGAAGCCAGCTCCGCCTCGAGCTCACTTGTCGCCACGCTTGAAGCCTGCGCCTGCTCCAGCGCCTTCGATTTCGCCTCGAGTTCAGAGCGCGTGGAAGCCAGCTCCGCCTCGAGCTCACTTGTCGCCACGCTTGAAGCCTGCGCCTGCTCCAGCGCCTTCGATTTCGCCTCGAGCTCGGACCGTACTTGGCCGTACTCGACTCGTGCGGCGGCTAATTCTGCCTTGAGTTCGTCTGTTGCAGAGCTTGTGGACGCTTGAGCGTCTGTACTTGCTTGCAGCTCTGCTGTTACCGCCGCTAACTGAGACTCTAGCGACACCACGGCTTCGCGTGTTTTAGCGCCGTTCGCTTCTTCTTGTTCGAGCGAAGACGTCGTCTTTTCGAGTTCCGACTTCGTGACCTCGAGCAAAGACTCGAGTCTTTCGGCTTGGGCTTGCGTCTGTCGAGTCTCCGCACGTGCCGCCGCAACTTCTTCAGACGGCGCCGCGCTCGCTCGCTCCAAACGCTCTACCGTGGCGTTTTTCTCGTTCACTTCTATCCGAAGCGAAGAAACTTGCGACTCCAACGTCTGCACGTTGGACGATAGCTCCGCGTTCGCCTCGCTTGTGTACTTGGCGCCTTCCTCGACATTCGCGAGCGCGTCCTCTAATTCTTTAATTCTCCCCCTCAACTCAGCCTCCGTCGCGGCAAACTTTTCCCTGTCTTCAATAAGAACCTTTTTAATCGCTCGCGCCTCCAAGTGCGCCTTTTGCTTGAGTTCATCTATGGCGTCTTCTCCCGCGTCGCCCTCCGCTTTCCCGCCTCGAGCCCGCTCGAGCTCCGCCTTCAACGTCTCGATCTCCGCCGTCATCTCCGTCCACGCCGCCGACGCTCGTTGTCGAACCTCTTCTTTCTCCCGGCTCACCGCATCGAGCTCACCGCGCACCCTTTCGTATTCATTCGCCATCCGCCGCATCTCCCCGTTCAGCGCCGCCTGCGCTCGCTCCAACGAATTCGCGTGTTCCCTCGCCTCGCGCAGCGCCTCGCGCGCGTCTCCGTCGTCCCCGACCCCCCTTAACGACGCATCGACATCCATGCTCCCCCCCGCGGACGTCTGTCGCGCCTTCGACCGCGCCTTGGTCGTCTCGACCGCGCTCGAAACCTTTGACTTGGCCGCTTGAAACGCCGATTTCATCTTTTCGCTCATCGAAATCGCCCGTTCGCGCGCCGATGCGCGCGCGTTCGCCCCTCCGCTTCGCGCGCGCGCGCGGTCGTTCCGTTTCCTCGCCTCGTCGTCTCGCGAGACCGCGCCGATCGGGCGCGCGCGCGCCAGTGCGTCGCCGCGCGCGCGCGAATTCCGTCGACACGCGCCCCGCTCGAGGTTCGCATTTCAAACCAGCCGGACTTGACGACGCGCCGGCGCGCGCCCCGGGTCGCCATGGACGCCGCGGGAGTGTTCAAGATGCACAAAAGGACGATCGCGTCGCGGGAAGACGCGCGCGAGGGCGAAGAGACGAGGGAAAACGCGACGGCGCGAACGGGCGATGATGATCAAAAGACACCTGTCGAGACCGAGACGACGAGAGACGCGACGACGACGAACGGACGCGCGGTGAGACCGAGCGACGACGGGGTCGAGGATGATGAGGATGCGGATTACGACGCGAGCTCGATCGACGAGGAGGACGAAGACGAGGAGGAGGACGATGACGATGACTTTCACGCGTCGACGCGAGGACGAAGCGCGAGCGTCGGCGCCGGGGCGAAAATCGTCGATGGGAAAGTGGTTGGGGCGAACGCGGAGGCGAGCGGTGGGGATGAACAGGCGGCGAAACGGGTGAAGGTGACGGCAGGAGGGGCGATTCGGGCGGATCGGAGCGCGGATGATCCGACGCCGGCGTTGCTGGAGGCGTTGCGAGAGTACGTGGCCAAGTGCGGAGGACAGCTTTCGGATGATTGGACGTGCACGGCGACGATGCGGACACAAGGCGCGAGCGCGGGAACGTACGATGCGCTGTACTGGTCGCCCGATAAGGAGAGGTATCGATCGAGATTGGAGGTGGTGCGCGCGCTCGGGCTCGCGCCGCAAAAAATTCTCAAATCGTCCGCCGCGGCGAAGAAACCCGAACACTTCAAGCCGCTGTCTCGCGAGGAGGCGGTGAAGAAGGCTCGAGAAGCCGAGCAACCGACGGTGCCGATGGATTTAGGAGAAAATTTGGTTGTGGAGAGTTTCGGCCAAGTTCTTGGCGATAACGATGAGTTTCACGATGACGTGCACATTTGGCCACTTGGTTACAAGACGATTTGGAAGAACGACTCTGGCGTGACGTTTACGAGTGAAGTCACGAAAGCTTCCGATAATGCGCCTGAATTCGTCGTGTCGACGGAAAAAGACGGTTCTACTGTGAGTGTGTGCTCGGCTTCTCCGCTCGGTGCTTGGCTTGAGATGTGCGAAACCATCGGCCCCATGGTTTCCATTGGGATCCACGACCACTTTTCGTTTGATGATGTTCGCGTCGTTCGTGCAATCGAAAGTTTGCCAGGATCTGACGCGGCTGCCAAGTACCAATTTGTCGAAGAGCGTGAGGGGTGGTTTGAAGAACGAGTTCGCCGCTCCAAATCGCGTCTCTGCGATTCCAAGGAAATTCTCGCCAAGATTCGCGAGATGACGAAGAAGGAAAAGACCGAAAAGTCGGCACAGAGCAGGGTCGAGAAGTCCATTAGCAAGCTGATTGAGCGTCTCATATCGCGCGTTGACAGCGCTGCGACGCGTGCGAAGCAAAGAGAGGAGCGTTTGGACGCGAAAAGAACGCTCGCGGAAATCATGAAGCAGCATCGCGACTCTTTGCGGGAGGCTGCCAAAGCAGAGAAGGAAGCGGCGAAGGAAGCAGCTAAAATGCAGAAAGAAGCTCAAAGGGAAGCGGAGAAGGTTGTTCGAGAAGCGGCGAAGGCCAAGGCAGCGATCGAACGCGAAGCGCAAAAGGAGATAAACAAGGCAAAACGTGCGAAAGAGGCCGAGGAGAAGAAGAAGCGTGATGCAGAACGCGCCAAAATGATGAACGAACTCGAGAACAAACAGAAGGAGTGGCTCGTTGGTATGAGTGAACGCGAATCGGATAGCGCCGATACGACTTACTCGCCGCCTGTGATGTCGCCAAACTTGAAGATCGAACCAGATTTCAAAGAAAAGTCAGAGTTGGGCGACATCATGGAAATTTGGATGTTTCTCGATCGCTTCAAGCGTGAACTCTTTGGATCCGCCGCCGATGTGAAATCACCCCCTACGGTTCAAGCCTTGGCGCGCGTGCTGTCGAATCCCAAGGAATCAGAAGAGTTCATGGCTTCTTTGCACTTGGCTCTCATCGCTCCGTGCGTGGCTGACGCTGCCGCGTCTGTGGATAAGTCCAGCGCAAGCGCATTGCAGCTCCTTCCAGATGCGCATTCGCATATCTCGGATACGAAAGGTGTGTGGCAAGAACTTGTGCGTCGATTTTTGTACGCTGCTTCTGTGATCCACGATATGCCCGCGTACGAGCCGTACTTGAAAGATGCCCCGCCGATTCTCCCTGAAGCCGCGGATGTCTTCACTCGTTACATGTGTTCAGGTGATGCTGGCATCGATCCGCTTTCATACGCGGAAGGTGCAGTTTGGCATGGTCATGCAGTCGAAAAGTACAGCGCTCGAGTCTCCCCTGCTCTTTGCGCGTTGAGTGACGCCGAAGCTTTGGCGGCAGCCGAGATTGAGATGTACGCACTGGGCTCTGGCGTCTCTGATGACTCCTCTTCGCGCGTCGTTGAGTCTCGTCGACAAAAAGCTAAGAGTGCAGTTGCCGAAGCGAAATCGTCGCAACACATTCACGCTGTTCGATGTGCACTGAGGAACATGGCGTGCCAGCATTCGATGAGCCAAGTGTGCCTTCGCGGTGACGGCGCTGCTGTGAAGGGACAACATCCAAGAGGCTTGGACATTCGTCTCCTCGACGCTCGCCTCGGCGCGGGCGTGTACGCTGCAGCGGCGCATTCGACGAGCAACGCAGACGAGATGGACGAACTCATCAAAGCAGACGTACTCGAAGCGGCCACAAACATGGCCAGTCTCACTAATGGCAACGGTGCCAAGGCAAAGAAGGAGTTAATCGCGGCTGTCGAAGGTGCGCTCAAGCAAACCAAGGCGGGATCCGACGAACTTCCGAAGACCCCTTGGGATGAAGGCTGCTCCGTGTGCGGATTAGATGTCATGGCCGGAACTGTGCTTTTGTGCGATTCGTGCGATGGGGAGTACCACGCAAAGTGCCTCGACCCTCCATTGCTCGCCGAACCAGAAGGTGAATGGTTCTGCCCAACTTGCGTGCGCGAGAAGGAAAACAACGATGCGCCCAATGTGAGTTGTTGCAAATCCTTCGAAGGCACTACGTTGCACAAAGCATCCACGGGCGAGATGATTATCGCACGAGACGCCATGATGGAGAAAGTCGACAACGCCGCCGAAGACGCCGTATACACAGGCGGTTGCCGTGGAGCCTTTGCGCGACGATTGAGATCGCTGGCGCGCGATATCGACGCTGTCGGCTTTGATGGTTTGTCTCCTCAGGCTCGCGTCACTTTGTTGCGGACGTTGATGACGGTAGCGTTAGATTCTGTCGCGTTGCGAACCTCGATTGACAACGGAGTGAACTTGGCCAACGAAACCAAGAAGGATATCAGACAGCACATCAAAGCTTGGAGCGAATATCGGTTAGATCGTGAAGATGGCAAGGGTGAGGCGCGTGACGCTGAGGAAGCGAAAGCAGCCGAGGAGGCGAAAGCGGCCGAGGAAGCCAAGGCTAAGGATGAAACCCAACCGATGGATGTTGATGAAGCGCAAGCGTCGCCCGCCGAAGAGGTGAAGCCCGAGGAGAAGAAGGAAAAGAAGGCAAAGGCACCCCAGCAAACAAAGCAACAAAAAGTGCCGACGGAAGAAGAACTCGCGCAAGCTCGCGTGCGATGGCAAAGCAAGTGGCACGAAGTCGAAGTGCCCCAGCTGCAAACCGCACCGCGACGGGAGCCTTTGGGCTCGGATCGTCATAGACAAAAATACTGGGCATTGGGCAATTGGGGCGAAGTCATCGTGCAAGCGGCGAAGGATAACGAGCATCATGACGTCGAGCCGGAGTATGGAATTATGACGTTGAGCGAAACTAAGGTTTTGATCGACAACATAAATCCGAAAGGAAGAAAAGAAGGTGATCTTTGGCGCTCGTTGCAACGTCGATACGGCGCGGATCAAGCAGCCTTGAAGGATGTCGATGCATTGCCTTCTCGGCCTGACGATGGCGAATGGGCGACGAGCGGAGTGAGCGATGATGTCGAAGGCATTTCTCGCGTTCGATCCGCATTCTTGACCTTGGAAAGCGAAATTCCCGACGTTGCCTTTAACTCTGTGCTCGGGAGCGAGACGCGCCGAGCGATGTGGCGAAACCTTGCCGGGTCGGCTCAAACGCTTTCTGCGCTCGCGGCGGCGATCATCGTCTTTCAGCGTGCGATCGAAAGCGATTGGCTCCAGCCTGGCTGGTTGCCGTGGAGCTGGATGGCTCCTCTACTTCGCTGCTCGCACAGATCGAACGAAAAGAGTGATGCACGTTGCCTTCGTCTCCATCTCATAGCGCTTCGCCGAGCTTTCAAATGGAACAAGGCGACGCGCGCTTCGGACAGGTTGGTCAACGCCGCGCCTGATTTAGAGCTCCCAAGGTCGTCACGAGCGAGAAAAGCGACCATTGTAGAAAGCGATTCGGACGATGAGTACGAATCGATCTTCTCCGACTCTGATGAAGTCATGCCTTCGAAGACGACGGCGGAGAATCGACGATTTCGACTTTGATTAAAACAATCTTCATTTGTCTAAAAAATTACGAAAAAACATCGCCACATTCCAACGAACACTGCCTCTCTCCAAACAAAAGAAAAGACAAAAGTCGCGCGAGTCCGCGAAGACGCACTAGAAGAGCGCGTGTCCCAGGAGCGTTTCAAGAACGATCATCGAAGCGCAGCCAATCATGGCGGCGCGGCCGTTCAGCTGTTCAACCTCGGGCGAAAAGACATCCTTCACCGCGAGCCACGGCGGGCAACCGCGGAAAACAAATTCCCATTCCTTACTGTCAGCCATCTTGAACGGGTTCGCCTCGTACCCCTCGTTCGAACTGAACGCCGGGAAAAGAGACGCCAAGCTCCACACGAACATCGTGCGCGTGAGCTCGCCAAAGTTGTGCGCCGCCTGCGTCGTGAACGACTCCCCCGTGGCGATTTCGCCCGCCAGCGCCAGCACGAACCCAAGCATGGCGACGCGTCCGTTAATCACCTCCGGCGCCCATCCCTCGAACGCAAGAATTTCTTGCGGCGTTTGCACTTTGGCGTTGATCGAAAACGCCGGAAAAACAACCTCGTCCACGACGTGCACGACGACGTTGCCCCCGAACGCCGCCTTATCCGCCTCCGTCACCTTGACGCCGTCGACCTTCACCTCACCCCCAGCGACGTCAACCTTCACAGAGCGTCCATTCAGCGTCTTCACTTGTCCACTCTTCAAATCGCTCGACTTCACCGCGCCGCTCACGACGTGATACTTCAATATCTCGTCCAAGTTTTCGCGTTCGGCGAGTTCCTCGAACGCCAGCGCCCTGTCCCGCGCGCACCGCTCGAACGCCTCGTCCGTCGGCGCGAACACCGTCAGCGCTTCGTCGCTTCCTGCGATCACGGACGTCAATTCCGCGACGTCCAGCGCGCCGAGGAGCTTGGAGAATCGTCCGTCACCGAGCGCGCCGAGATCGCTCGCCGTCGTCGACGTCGATTCGACCGCGACCGCGCGGTGCGACGACGACGCGCGATGACGGTACGGCGAGGCGAGGCGAGGGCGAGCGTGCGCGAGAGCGTACGCGCGGGACGTGGCGAGCATGGCCATCGGACGCGCGCGCGGCGAGGTGTGGCGTGGAGACAGACGATGGAGGATGATGAGTAATCTCAGCCGCGCGCTTTATCCACGGAGCGGGACGCGGAACGCGAGACGAGCGAGTTGGCGAATGGGAACGACGAAAGGTGTTGAATGGTTGCGTGCGCGCGTGACAAGTCGTAAAAGTCGTCAGCAGCACCCGCTGGAGGGTGCGGCGCCGCGCGTGTCGATGCTAACGGTGTCCGGCAAGTACACGTCCTCCTCGGCGTCTTCGTTTTGCACGGCGAACCTCGCGACGGCTTCAAAAGCGGCGTCGACGTTGATATCTTCCTTCGCGCTGCACTCGAAGTGCATCAAACCACCCTTTGACGTGCACCACGATTTTGCCTTCTTCTCGCTGATCACCCTCTTGCTGTCCTTGCCGTCCTCTACGTCGATTTTATTCCCCACGACGACGACGGGAAATTTCTCTGGGTCGCTCGGCGACGCCTGCACGAGAAACTCGTTTCGCCAGTTCTCGAGCGACTCGAACGATTTCGCCGAGTTGACGTCGTACACGCACATCACGCAATCCGCACCGCGATAAAACGACACGCCGAGCGACTGAAATCGCTCCTGTCCAGCCGTATCCCAAATTTGCAACGTCACCACCGTGTCGTCGATGACGATTTCCTTCGTCATGAAATCCGCCCCGATCGTCGCCTTGTACTGCTTGGAGAACTTATTATTTACGTATTGCGCCATCAACGACGTCTTCCCAACCCTACATCGCGGACGATCGTCGTCGCGTCAGTCGCGTCCCGAGCGAGCGTTCATTCGTTCGAGCGCCTTCGCCTCGCCGTGCGCGCGTTACTCACCCCGAGTCCCCAAGGATGATCACCTTGAGCAGAGTACGCTGCGCGCGCATCGACACGCGTCGACGATCGTCAGTCACGCGCCGGTCGTCGTTCAAATTCGAATTCAATCCGTCAACACCAAATCGAATCGCAAACGGGCCGGCGTAATCAATCGCGCGTCATCGATCGCGCGCGCGTCGCCGCGTCGCCGCGCGCGCGCGCGCGTCGCGACGCGTCGACCGCGGTGCGCGTCGCGCGCGCTCGCGCACCTTTTTCGTCGACATCTCGGCGTCGCGTCTTCGAGTGCGACCGCGGGCGCGCCACACGATGACGCCCGCGCGCGCGCCGCCGTCGCCGTTCGGCGACGCGGTGAGCGAGGTGTACGAACGATGCGCGGCGCTTCGCGAGGCGGTGCGCGCGAGGGCGTCGAGCGTGGATGAGCTCACGAGCGCGCTCGACGCGGTCGAACGCTCGAGCCGAGCGCTCGCGGGGGCGAGCGCGGCGAAAATCTCGCGCGAGGCGCTGGACGCGGTGCGGGACGCCGTGCAGGGGGCGATGGAATTGGGCGAACGCGCGGTGTGGGATCTGCAGCTCGGGAGCGCGAGCGACGCGAAGGAGACGAAGGCGAGGGAGGCGCTGCGAGAACTCGACGCGTGGGCGGAGGCCGCGGAGGAAAATCGGCGCGAGCGGCGAACGATGGGGAGACTGGGGAAACAACCGGGGATGGGGGTCGTCGAAGTGTCTTCGCGACGCGTCGGGGCGATGGCCGAGGTCGAGGCCGAGGCCGAGACGAGGAATCGTCTCGCGCTCGCGGAGTTGGAGCGTCGGTTTCCGCAGCCCAAAAGAGGAGGGGCGGCGGCGGGGAACGGTGACGACGAGCGACGCGAGGTTGGAAAGAAACGTCGCGAGGAGGTTCTGTTACAGATTGATTCCGCGCTCGCATCCATGGCGGAGGAAGCCGCCGAGGTGGGTGCGAACGTCGGCGTTCAACCGCAGTCAAAGTTTCTGCGCGTCGGCGTCGGAATCGCAATTTGCCTGACGTTCTTCGCAATCATGCTCATCGAGTATTTGGTGGAAGAATCGACGACCAGCGATGATCTCGTGGTGACGCGACTCGCCATGCCTGCGAGTCCGAACGGCGCGTAGGAAACGCGAACAATCTTAGCGTCGGCGCTCGGAAGTCCTCCGCAAGCGAGTAGCGGTAGCAACGTAGAAGAACAAATAGCGGCGCAGAGGAACGAGTGTTCCGTCGATGTAAAGCACAAGTGTACGATTAAAGAAGCATTATGTTTGGCAATCACAAATCGCGTTTCTTCTGACTAATAAAGGAAGGTCCTCGTGATCGTACAGCAAGCGCTCGAGAGTTTCTACTATGTCGCTTATCTCGGGGAGACGGTGATCTCGCTCTCCGGCGCCGTGAGCGTACCGTTCTTGAGCTCAAGACCGGCGAGGAGCGGCCACGCACCCGCTTGGAACATCAAGCCGAGCGCCTTCGGGACATCGATGATGATTTCACCTTCCGTCGGCTTTTTTGCGGTTTCCTTGTTCATTTGAACGTAGGAGCGGCCCGCGTAGCCAATCCAGCCCGCCACGTAGAGGAAACCCAAGCCCGGCACGGCGAACTCGCCAAGGTGCTCGAGGTTACCATCAACAATCAAGTGCGGGAGACCATCCTTACCGCAGAGGAGACCGGCTTCGCCGTAGTTGGCGAATCGCGTCTTCGTCTTTTCGATCGTCGCGTTGAGGGCGAGCGCCGGGGCGGATTCCGGGTCGTACTTCTTGAGACGCTTTTGGAGCGCCTTAATTTCGGTCTTTTGACGCTTTTCGAACGCCTTGGACGTCTTGCACGGGGTCAAACCGGCGTACGGTTGCACGTCGCGCGCGAAGGCTTCTTCGACGACGACCAACGGCGTCGCCGCGACGGCGGCGGCGACGGCCAAGGACGCCGCCTTGCGCGTCACATCGGCGGCGGAGCAGTGCGCGGCGGTCTTCACCGTGCGCGCGTTCACGCGCGCGGTTTGCTTGAGACCAGAAACGGTCACCTTGCTGGAGAGTTGAACCTGCGTCGACGCGTCGAATCCGTTCTAGGTCAGTCTTCGCGCCTCGCCCTCGTCCCCGCGCTCGCCTTCGTCGTCGCGCGCGCCCTTTCGCCCGCGCGCCCCGCCCTCCCGACCTCGCGCGCCACCGCGTCCGCGCCCTCTCGCGTCGCGCGCGCCGCCCGAATCCGCCTCGCGCCCGCGCCCGCGCCGCCTCCGTCGTCCCGCTCGACGCCCCGCGGTGGCGATCCACCGATCGCGCGCGTCCGCCCTCGATCGACGCCGCGTCTCGCGCGCGTCCGCGCCGCGCCGCGCGCGGCCCGCGCGATCGCGCGTCGGTCCCCTTTTCGACGCCCGATCGCCGCCG
>Ga0181597_10002699_pt1 | contig 19056 bp, 20 predicted proteins | sample 041ome_5_FD_148647 | JGI IMG/M metagenome (GOLD analysis project Ga0181597, IMG submission 148647) | Coastal salt marsh microbial communities from the Groves Creek Marsh, Skidaway Island, Georgia - 041403US metaG (spades assembly) | ecosystem: Environmental > Aquatic > Marine > Intertidal zone... | reverse complement strand
GGATGTGGCTGGGTTTCTGTTGATCCAGATAAGTCTGCGTCAGCGCCTCCACCGCCTGGAACTGGCGTGAATGCAGGGCCGGTTGTAAGCGCAGTGCCAGGCGGTCGATCAGTCCTCGTGCAGGCGGGCGATTCCGTTTATGGCATCGCCAATCGTTATGGCGCGACGCCCAGGCAGATGATTGCCTTAAATAACCTCCGTCCACCGTTTGAAATTCAAGCTGGCCAACGTTTGCTGCTGCCACCTGAACAACAGCTTTACACCGTCCGTCCTGGCGATACGGTGAACGGCTTGGCCGCTGCCTACAATACAGACCCGGAGGCATTGGCCCGTCTAAACCACCTGCCGCCGCCGTATGTTCTGCATGCTGGCTCGCAGGTTGGCATTCCAATAGCGCGCGCGCCACGTGCAGTTGTGGCCGCACGACCGGCGGCACCGCCACCTGTTCGGCGCCAACTGCTTGATGCGCCGGCGCAGCGCCAAGAATTGCCAGCGCCCGTGAAGGTCATGCCGCCAAAACCACTGCCCCAAGCGCGAAGTGCTGCGCCTCCACGCATACCACCACCACCACCGGCAAGAGTGGCTGCTGCGCCACCACCACCTGTTGCCACGCCACCACAACCGGTGGAGCCGCGCGCGAACCCATCCCGATTACCACCGAAGCGCCCGCCTGAGCTTGCTGCTGCGCCACCACCCCCGAAACCGCCCGTGTCAAAGCCAGCACCTGCACGCATTCAACCGACTGAGCCGCGCCGGCCACCGCCCGTTCAACGTGGTCTTGCTGCTGCGAAGCCAGGATCATCAGGTGGTTTCTTGGCGCCCGTAGAAGGCCCAGTGATCGCCAAGTTTGGCAAGCAGGCGGACGGGCGCCGGAACGATGGCGTCAATATCGCAGCAGCGCGCGGGACGCCTGTACGTGCATCCAGGGCAGGTGAGGTCGTGTATGCGGGGGACGCATTGCAGGGCTACGGGAAGTTATTGCTCGTTAAACACGCAGGCGGCTGGGTAACAGCCTATGCGCATCTCGACCGGATATTGGCCCAGCGCGGCGATAAGGTCGCGCGCGGCCAGACGGTAGGTGTGGTCGGTACAAGCGGCGGCGTGTCGGCCCCTCAGCTGCACTTCGAAATGCGCAAAGATAACAAGCCCGTCAATCCATCGGGCAAGCTGGCGGCTCGCTGATTAGCCTAACCTGGCGGCAGCATCCAGATCGCCAATAGCGCAGATGCGCCGGACTGCATGGCGTGGATGATGTTCGGCGGATTATAGACCAGTCCACCAATGCCAGGCTCCCGCCAAGGCCCCGCTTCTTGCCGCCAATGTCCGGGCGTAAGCGCGATATAAACTTCTTCGGGCGGGTGTTGGTGGTTTGGGTAGAACGTGTTGGGGGCCAGCAAGCTAGCGCCCATACGCAGATCCTGCCGGGCTTCAAGGCCGCCATCGCCGATGATCATACCTGTCGCGTGGGCATTCGGGAAATTGGGGTCGCCCGTTTTTCGGTCCGCCCGGGCGCTCCAGGCAATCTCTGGCTCTAAGGCCCGAAAGGCTGTCGCTAGTGCTTTGACAGACCGAACATTCCGCGCTGTATCCAGCACCGGTTGAATATGTGTGCAGGCAGGGTTTTCAGTTCGTAGGCGCGGGGTTTGAGGCCCAGGCTCGGTGAGTGCGGCAAACGTTTTCTTTGTGACCCTGGCGTGGTCCGAGCCAGCATCGCTGACATCCAGGATCGTTGTTTCCAGTACATCTAAGAATGCCTGTAAGGTCGGGGACCGCTCTGCCATTGCTCGCCTCCTTTGGTCGATGATGCTCTACAGAATGGCAGACTTCGCGGCATCGGGCCACGGGACTTAAGGTATGTGTGCCGGTATACTCAGCGTTCAGCGCGTCGCAATGGAATAAGATATGATGGATTTTGATACACTGGTGCACGAACGCCGCAGCATCCGCGGCTACAAGCAGAAGCCAGTCCCGAAGGAAGTGATTGCGGAGATCATTGGCTTGGCCAAAGGCGCGCCATCCTCGATGAATACCCAACCCTGGCATTTTCACGTGATTTCGGGTGAGCCGTTGGATCGCATCCGTGCGGGAAATACGGAACGGAACTTGGCTGGTGTTCCGGCGTCTCGCGAAATTCCGATGCATGGGGCCTATGAAGGCATTCATCGCCAACGGCAGGTCGATATAGCGAAGCAATTGTTCGCTGCCATGGGCATTGATCGCTACGACAAAGAGCGCCGCCACGACTGGGTAATGCGCGGTTTCCGCCAGTTCGATGCCCCCGTTTCCATTGTCGTGACCTATGACAAAGACTTGGACCCAGGTGCCTCCATCGCACATTTTGATCTGGGCGCGGTCACCTATGGCTTGGTCCTGGCGGCATGGACGCGCGGGCTGGGCGCTGTGATTAACGGCCAGGGCATCATGCAGTCCCCAGTCGTGCGCGAACATGCAAAAATACCGGATGATCAGGTGATCATGACCTGTGTCGCCATGGGCTATCCGGAAGAGGATTTCGCAGCGAATAACGTTAAGTCCGTCCGCCGCGAGACTGATGAAATCGTTACGTTTGTTGGTTTTGACGAGGACGCATAACGGCTTCAGCAAAGTCATTGAAGTTTGATCGCATGCATGCGATTGGCGGCAGTAGGGTGACTTCTTTCAGTCCCGCTGCCTCCAACTGATCCAGCCGCTCATTGATCTCGTCAGGCTCGCCGACGAGGCCGCCAGCGACACGGATCAGGTCCGGCGTGATGAACCGGCGTTCCTCTGGCGGACAGAAGGCGCAATGGCCCCGATGCAGCATCTGATTGCGCCGTTCGGGTGGCATCGTCTGCTCGACATAGGTCTTGTAGTCCTCCCAGGTGCCGCGCACGCGGTCTGAGACGAACTTGTCGTGGCCGCGCTCCTGATAGAGCTCAAACCAGTAGTGCAGTGTCGAGACCACGGCAGCGTCGACTTCATCAATCACGCGCTCACTGGTTAAGCTCTCACCGTGCTTCAAAACGCAGGCGAAGGTGAGGGCGGCTGTGTGGAAATCCTCCGGCCAGGGGCGTTCGACTTCAGCGGCACCAGTGCGGGCTGTTTCTATATTCCGCGCGAGAACGCCTAGCGGTTCGTTCCCTGCACATATCCGTCCGTCGCCATAGGCACCTGCAGCTCTCAGGGCTTTCGGTCCATTGGCACCGACATAGATCGGGACCGGATTTTCCAGATTGAGGCTATCTAGCTCCCGGTCGAGAAATCGGATCAGACTCTTGTCGCCACCTGTCTCATAGGCGACTTCCTCACCGTGTAGCAGCCCGCGCACGACGCGGAGATAGTCCCGGAACGCCGCAGCCCTCATTGGCCGCCCGCCCATAATCCGCATGGCGGTATGGCCGGTGCCGATACCCAGGAACGTGCGTCCTGGTGCCAGTTTATTGATAGAGGCGATGGAATGCGCCGTCACCGGTGCCGTGCGTGTCCCAGCGATGGCGACGCCTGTGCCTAGCCGAATACGGGACGTGTGATGTGCTGAAAGCGCCAGCGTCGCGTAGCAATCGGACCAGATCATCTGGCTATCAGGCGCCCAGCCATGATCGTAACCGAGCGTTTCGAGTTCCTGGAATATCTGCCAGTCGCCGATATTGGTCGCGACCATGCCGCCGAATTTCATGGGGTCGTATCCTTAGAAGCTTTAGAAACCGCCGAACTTACCGGGGCGCTTTTCCTTGAACGCCGCAATTGCCTCAGCATGGTCTGGCCCAGAACGGGCAATGGCGATGTGGGAACTGACAAGATCAAAGGCCGTATCCATGTCGGACTTAAGGCTCTGGTCTACGGTGCGCTTGATCAGGCGGATCGAAAGCGGGGGCATAGCGGCGATGCGCTTGGCGAGTTTGATGGTCTCCGCCAGGAGCTGATCATCGGGATATACATGATTGACAAGGCCAATCTCCCGCGCCGTCGCACCATCAATGAAGTCTGCCGTCCACAAAAGCTCCAATGCCCTTGCACGCCCAACAAGCCTTGGTAGGAAATACGCGCCGCCACCGCCGGGCAGGAGGCCAATCTTGGCATAAGTTTCCGCGAACTTTGCACTTTCGCCGGCAATGCGGATGTCGCAAGCCAACGCCAAGTCCATGCCGCCGCCGACTGCTGCACCGTTCACGGCGGCCAGTATTGGTTTTTCGAACCGTGCCAAGCGCTTTGGAAAGGCCTGAATTTCTTGCCAGATGCGGTCTTTGGTGATGTGTGGGCGGACGTCATGGCCTTCACCCATGCCGCCAATATCGCCACCGCTACAGAATCCGCGCCCGGTACCTGTTAGTACGACGACAGCAACGTCACCCCGTGTTTCGCAATCATCCAGCGCCGCGATTAGGCCTTTCAGCATGTCGCCTGTGAAAGCGTTTAGTTTCTCTGGCCGGTTCAGCGTGAGCGTTGCGACGCCATCTTGAACGTCAATCAGCACTTGATCAGTCATGCCAGGTTCTCCCGCGCCCACACATCCTGGGCAGGCGTATTCTTCGGGTCGCGGGCGCGGAGCTGATAGTAGGCGAGATAGGGCGCGTAGCCGGTGTGGACGCGCCGCAGCTCCGTCACTGCATCGTCATGAAGATCAACGCGGAGATTAATGTCCTCAACGATGTCAGCACCCTGAATGATCAGCGCGGCGGAGCGTTCGGACAGGTGCGCGCCATCGCCGCCCGCTTGGCCGCCTGAATCGCGCCCGGCTTCCAGCGCCAACATCAGCCGTTCATCCAACCGCTGGCCTTTGCTGGTCTCGAAGCCTTTCGCAATCGCTGCTACAACGTGCTCACCCGCAAGCACGTTGCCAAAGGCTGCATAACCGTCGCCCACGACGTGACCTGCAAAGGGGCGGCAAGTATCGCCAGTGTGCATGGCGACAGCACCATCCGCGCCCACTATGGCGACTTGGCGATAGCTGAATCCAGGATCGGATTCAGCCAATAAGCGCATCACATTATCTGGCGACTTGCCATCTTTCAGTGCATCAAGGGCGATTGGCCCAAGCGTTGGATTGGCAAAGGCTTGGGTTGAGAGTGCCGCAAGGCCTCGCGCCAAGAAAGGGCAATATCCGCCGACGCCGAGCGAATATGTGGCGATGCCGACGCCTAGGGCGTTGGTTTCTGGGCAGCGGGCGACAATGGTATAGGTCATGGGGCGGCCATCCTTCTGTGCATCTATAGAAATGGTGGCCCGGTCTGGCTAGAAAAGCCAGCGCCAGATCAACGGGAGCATTGCTGCGGTCAAAAGACCGTTTAATCCCATGGCGATGCCGCTAAAGGCACCCGCCGTCTCATCTATCTGAACGGCGCGGGCTGTCCCTATGCCATGGCTGGCCGCCCCCAACGCCAGGCCTTTCGCCCGACTGTCCCGGACGCATAGCAAGTGCAGCAATGCTGGGCCAAACATAGCGCCTGTGATGCCCGTTAGCAGGACCAGCATGGCTGTGAGGGACGGCAATCCGCCAATCTCCGCTGATACGCCCATGGCGATCGCCACGGTGACAGACTTCGGCGCAATGGATGCGACCACCGTGGGTCCAGCACCTAACGCCCAGGCAATGCCGATGGCTGCGAGAGCGCCCGTCGCAGAGCCCAGCGCAAGTGAAGAGAGGAGTGCGGGCAGGGAGCGCTTTACTTGCTCCAACTGATTATAGAGCGGGATTGCCAAAGCGACCGTTGCCGGGCCAAGCAGGAAATGGACGAATTTTGCGCCCTCAAAGAATGTGCCGTAGTCCGTATCCGTAATCAGCAGCACCGCGACGAGCATGGCGACGGCTAAGAGCACGGGGTTCAGCACGGCCAGTCCGCCTGACCGCTTATACGCCCAATCACCTATCTGATAGGCGATCAGCGTAAGCGTGAGATGCAGCAGCGGACTGGATGAGAGATAGACCCAGATTTCGGTAAAGTCGCTCATTCCTGGCCGCCTTTGCGCTTAGATAGGCGCATGGCCCAGGTCATGGCGAGGCCAGTGACGGCGATGGCGGCAAGGGTACTGACGAACAGGGCAACGCCGATAACAGCGCCCGAATCTGCCAGAACGGTCAAGTGCAATGTGACGCCGACGCCCGCTGGCACAAACATCAGCGATAGATGGCTCAGCAGGCCACGGCTAGTCTCGGCCAGAGCTTTAGGCGCACCGCCACGGATGATGAGTGCGATAAACAGCAGCGCCATGCCAACAACGGGGCCGGGCGCAGGCAGTTGAAGCCACGCGACCAGCGCTTCACCCGCCAGTTGGAACGCAAGGAGCGCTGTCAGCGCCCAAAGCATTAACCGGCGGCCTCAGCATTGCGGCGACGGGCGCGACGGGGGGCTGCGATCCAGATGGCGATAACGCTAATTACGCTCCAGCCGATGCACACAAGGAATGCTGTCTCGTAATTGCCGAAAATGTCGTGGAGCAGGCCAGTAAAATATGGCCCCGCACCGCCGCCAAGCGACGCTGCAACGCTCAGCACCCCAAAGATCGTAGAATAGTTCTTGCCTTGAAACAGGTCTGCCGGGGCAGAGGCGAATACGGCTGTGAGCCCGTAGCCCAGCAAGCCCTGCGCCGCGATCATCAGCCAGAATAGCGGTAGACTAGGGGCTTCCCGCATTAGGATCAGGATGGCGTAGCAAGCAGCAAAGCCGAAGCAGCCGATGGTCCATGCGCCTTCGCGGCCAATTTTATCGGCCATCCATCCGCCGTTGATCTGGCCAGCAATGCCGAAGGTCGCAACGGCAGCCAGGCCCAGTGTCGCCATGTTGGCGTTGAACCCAATATCAATCAGATATTGTGTTTGATGCACCTGAACTGCGTACCAGGACCAAAGCATGCCAAATGCCGCGATAGCGATGAACCAGAAGGACGGCATGGCCATCGCTTGCGCAAGCGTCGGTCCGCCCAAAGGTTTTGGCTGAGCACCAGCCGCTAGGGGGGCCGCCGTATCACCATCAGGAAGCAGGCCCATGTCTTCTGGGCGGCGGCGCTGTGCGATCAAGTTCAGCGGTGCCAATAGGCCGATCACAACAAGGGCAATTGCCCAGCACGCTTCGCGCCAGCCAAGGCTTTGAATGACGCCGCCAAGTGGGATCAGCAGCAACGCGCCAACGCCGGCACCAGAAAACGCGAGCCCAACAGCCAGCCCACGCCGTCGCTGGAACCACATGGGCAAAGTTGCAGCATGGCCGATATACCCAAGGATTGTGGATGCGCCAACAACGAGTACGCCGAACGTGACGTAGAGCATCCAAGGGGCTGAGATATAGGTCGTGCCAACAAGCCCCAGCGCCATCATGAGCGAGCCAGTCGGCATGACGATGCGCGGCCCAAACTTGTTCAGCGACAGGCCAACCAGTGGGCCCATGCCTGCCGCGAATACGAAGCCCATGGAGAATGCGCCCGCGGTTTCGCCGCGTGACCAGCCGAATTCTGCCAGAATCTCTGGGTAGAGTAGCGAAAATGCCGTCCGCGCATTGACGCCGATTGCTAGGGTCGCAAAAGCGCAGGCGACAATGATCCAGCCATAGTAAAGCTTCTTCGGCGCAGCGCCTTCACCGATTGGCTCCGGGCTCATTTCGGGCGTGGTTTCAGTCGTGGTCACAGCAGAGCCCGCGCCGTCCGGCGTAGGGCGGCGGATCGGCTCAGGCCTTTGTCCGCCAGGGACCGAAGGCGCGTAACGGCGGACGGGCTTGTCGGTCACTTGATCGGCGAGAAGGGTGCCGGTGTCGTCAGGCTATTCTCTTGCGCCTGGACGAGGCCATCGGTTTTTGCCTGATATTCTGCCCAACCTGGATCCGCATCGCGGGCAGCGCGCTTCTGTTCCATATCGGCCAGGCTGTCGAATTCCCACATATGCGTGACGCGATTTAACCGACCAACGCTATGGACGAAGTAACCAAGCAGTTTCAAGCCGTTGCGCTGCTGCACAGGCAGGCCATCTTCCTCAAAAATCTTGAGGTAGGTTTTCATTTTGCGGGGCTGAATGGTGTAGCAGCGAACGTCAACGATCATGGTTTAAGTTCCATCTGGATAGTAAAGGGCTTTGATGCGGGCAGCGTAATCACCCAAGGCTTTATTGTTTTGCGCGGCGTCGCGGAGTGGCGAGTCAAAGCTGTCGCCGTGAATATTTCCCACAAATGCGCCAACGCTGGCGTCAACCGCCGTCGGCGTATCACCGTGCATGAAGGGTTTGTCGCCAAGCCAATTTGCGATTGCAGCAAGGTTCTGAATGCCAAACTGCATCTGCTCATCAAGGCTGTGGCGACCCATGCCGTGACCATGCATGTCGCGGATCATCTTTTTACGAATTTGCCCAGCGATGATGGGGCGGATGAGCTTCGGGATCGGCCCAAAGAAGATGTCTCGCAGCTGCGCCCAGTTATCATCAATCAGCCAGCGTGCGGCGACGATGGACCAATATAGATGTTCCTCCGCCAAGCGCTGAAACGCTAGAGAGACACCCTTTTGCTCGGCGGTTAACCCCGCATCGAAATCCGCGCCATGGGTTTGCTCTAGGTGGTGGCGGATGAATGTGGAGTCCGCAATCACCTGTCCGCCATCCACAATCAGCGGCATCTTGCCTTTCGGTGCCTTCCGTGGATCATCCACATAGACGATCTTGTGCGGCAGATCGGCCATGCGCAGCAGGATCGCAGCCTTAACGCCGAATGGCGTTCCGGTTGGCTGCCCGAAGGCGGCGCGGAACGTGTGGAGTTCGATCATGCGCTTCTATCCCCTGATGCCGTGAAGGTAAGGGCCTGCCTCCCGCAAAGGGGCAGCAGTATTGGCGAAGTCTACCAGCATTTTTCGGGTGTCGCCGGGATCAATAATCTCTTCAACCCAAAATGCCTCAGCAGAGCGGAATGGCGAGCGCAGTTTCTCAAGCCGTTCAATGATTTCGGCATGCTTGGCTGCCGGATCATCCGCCGCTTCGATGTCAGCGCTATACGCAGCCTCAATCCCGCCTTCAAGCGGCAAGGAACCCCAGCGGCCAGAGGGCCACGCATAGCGGAGATTGAATTGACCGCCATTTTGGTGTGCGGCCCCCGCAACGCCGAATACATTGCGCACCAGGATCGAGCACCACGGCGTCGTTGATTGCCAGATAGCAGCCATCGCACGGGCGCCTTCCTTGATGGTGCCGGATTTCTCGCTCTCCAGCCCGATCAGGAAGCCCGGGCAATCAACTAGGTAGATTACTGGCAGGTGGAATGTGTTCGCCATATCGACGAAGCGCTCGACCTTACGGCAGGCATCCGCGGTCCATCCACCGCCATAATGGCGTGGGTCACTGGCCATAACGGCGACTGGCCATCCATCAACGCGGGCGAGGCCGGTCATGATGGAGCGACCGTACATTTTGCCCATTTCAAAGAATGAGTCCGTATCAACAACGGATCGCACGATCTTTCGCATATCATAGACTTTGCGGATATCACGGGGGACGGCATCCATCAGTGTCGCATCTGTGCGTTCAGGATCGTCCGTCGGCTCTATGCGCTCCGGCAGTTCATGGACGTTCTGGGGCAGGTAGGACAAGAACTTGCGAGCGTGTTCGAAGGCTTCTTCTTCGGTATCCACAGCCTCATCAACCGCACCTGCGCGGAGTTGGATTTTCCAACCGCCAAGTTCCTGCTTGGTCAGGTCCTGCCCAAGGCGTTTGACCACGGGTGGCCCGGCAACGAACAGCGCTGAGGTTTCTTTCACCATGACAGAATAGTGTGCCGCCACCATATGTGCGGCACCCAGCCCAGCGACGGATCCGAGCCCCAGCGCCACCCTGGGCACTGTGCCCATATTGCGAACAACCCATTCCCAGCCCTTAACGCCTGGTACATTGGCCCGGCCTGTGGTCTCAATCGTCTTCACGGACCCGCCGCCGCCAGAACCTTCGATGATGCGAATGAGGGGCAGGCGGAGCGTGTTCGCCATCTGCTCGCACATGATGTGCTTTTCTTTGATGGTCGCGTCTGCTGAGCCGCCACGCACAGTGAAATCATCGCCGCCGACAACGACCTGCCGCCCGTTCACCTTGCCGCGCCCGAACACGAAGTTCGACGCCATGAAGCTTTCAAGGTCATTCTTGCCGTCATACTGTGCCATGCCTGCGATTTTGCCGGTTTCATGGAACGTGCCGTCGTCCAGCATGGCATCAATGCGCGCGCGGATGGTCAGGCGACCACCATCTGTTTGGCGCTTGACCTTGTCTGCCCCGCCCATCTGCTCAGCAAAAGCCTCACGGCGGCGAAGTTCGTCCATTTCGGGTTGCCAGTTCATAGGCGCATTCTTCCTTGCAGGGGATCGGGTTTGGGGAGAATGTTAGCGGTGGCTGAAACACCGCGCCACCCCGCTATTCGTGCGCCTTGAGGAGCATTTGCCATGACAGGTTTCCAACCGCCCATCCCCATTCTTCGTAGCTTTGATGCGGAAATGGCGCGTGCGTTCTACATCGATTTTTTGGGTTTCAAAGTGCAATTCGAGCATCGCTTCGGTCCGGACGCGCCGCTTTACATGGGGATCGAACGCGACGGCTGCATCCTGCACCTCTCTGAGCATTTTGGTGATGGAACGCCGGGCACATTCGTTCGGATTGAGGTGCCAGATGTTCATGCCTATGCGAAGGCTTTGAATGTAAAGAACTACAGGAACGCCCAACCAGGAGTGCAATCCCAAGAATGGGGCTATGACGATATGAGTATTCGCGATCCTGCGGGGAACTATCTGATTTTCTGTACGTTGAGAGATGTATGATCACGAAATTGTTTGTGAATGGGCTTGAACTCTGAAGTGGGCTCATTAGATTAGAATTATTCTAATTCGCATTCAGCCAAGGTGCGCACTATGACCGACCGCCCGACCATGACCACATCATCCGGAGCGCCAATCCCGGATAATCAGAACTCTGTCACGGCGGGGCCACGTGGGCCGATGCTGATGCAAGACTATCAGCTGATTGAAAAGCTGGCGCACCAGAACCGCGAACGCATTCCAGAGCGTGCCGTTCACGCCAAAGGCTGGGGCGCGCACGGGACGCTGAAGATCACGGGCGATATCTCCAAATACACGAATGCCAAAGTGCTGCAGCCAGATGCGGAAACGCCGATGCTGGCGCGCTTCTCCACCGTGGCAGGTGAGGCAGGTGCTGCTGACGCTGAACGCGATGTGCGCGGCTTCGCACTGAAATTCTATACGCCAGAAGGCAACTGGGACTTGGTAGGCAACAATACGCCCGTCTTCTTTGTGCGGGACCCGGTGAAGTTCCCGGATTTCATTCACACACAAAAGCGCCACCCGCGCACCAACCTGCGTTCCGCCACCGCCATGTGGGATTTCTGGTCGCTCAGCCCGGAGAGCCTGCACCAGGTGACGATCCTGATGTCAGATCGGGGCATTCCCGTTAGCCCCATGCATATGAACGGCTATGGCAGCCACACGCTCTCACTCTGGAATGATGCCGGTGAGCGCTATTGGGTAAAGTTCCACTTCAAGACCGAGCAGGGCCACAAGCACTATACTAATGGCGAAACGGTAGACGTGATTGGCAATAGCCGTGAGACCTACCAGGAAGCGTTGTTTGGCAGCATTGAGGACGGCAAGTTCCCGCGCTGGAAGGTGCAAGTTCAGATCATGCCAGAAATGGATGCTGAGAAGACATCCTATAACCCGTTCGATCTCACCAAAGTCTGGCCGCACGCAGACTACCCCTGCATCGATATCGGCGTGATGGAGCTGAACAGGAACCCGGACAACTACTTCGCGGAGATTGAGAACGCAGCTTTCTCGCCCTCAAACATCGTTCCGGGCATTGGCTTCTCACCGGATAAAATGCTGCAGGCGCGGATTTTCTCTTACGCGGATGCCCACCGCCATCGCCTTGGCACGCACTACGATACGATCCCAGTCAACCAGCCGAAATGCCCAGTGCACCACTATCACCGCGACGGGCAGATGAATGTGTTTGGCGGGATTAAAACCGGCAATGCGGATGCCTATTACGAGCCAAATTCCTTCAACGGCCCTGTAGAGGCACCATCCGCCAAAGAACCACCTTTGCGGATTGATGGCGACGCTGACCGCTATAACCACCGCGACGGCAATGATGATTTCGGCCAGGTAAAAGCGCTGTTCGACCTCTTCGACGACGCCCACCGCAACCGCCTCTACGCCAACATCGCCGCCGCGATGCAAGGCGCTCCAGAGGAAATCATCAAACGCCAAATCGCGCTGTTTGCGAAGGTAGACCCTGCTTATGGGGCAGGCGTAGCGAAAGCTACGGGCGTAAGCGCCTGATCCGACTGACTAACCATCCGGTCTGCCATTCACGTGGCAGGCCGGATGTGGCGGATTCGCGTATAACTATTTAAACTGACCTTAAGTTTCAAAGCCCCATAGTCCCCAATCAGATTAACAGGATTGGTGTGAGGCGGGACGATGGTCGATCTCAATCTCAACAGCTTGCAGGTGAGTGAAGACGGACGGATCAGCTTCTCTGGTCTGGGCTCCGGCATTGACTTTGAAGCTGCGGTTGATGGGATCATCGCCGCCAAGCGGGTGCCGATTGATCGGCTTGAAGCCAAGATTGAAACCAATCAATCCAAGCTGACAGCCCTGCAAACCGTTCGCTCGCTGACTGTTGGCCTGCAAGAATCCCTACAAAGCCTGCATGGCGCGGTATCCTTCGACCAATCAACAGACCTGTTTGCTGCCAAGCAAGCTTTCGCCAGCGCCAGCCGTGAAGATGGCGGTGGCGCGTCCAGCCCAGCCAACCTTATGGGTGTCGCGGTAACGTCCAATGCAGCATCTGGCACGCACACGATTGAGCTCCTGCAGACGGCCCGCGCCCACCGGATCGGCAGCGCGTCATTCAATGGGCTCGACTCAGATATAGGTACGGCTCGAGGGCAGGCAGCGGAGAGCATTAGCGGTGATATCGAGATCGCGGGTGCCACCATCCCCGTGCTCGCGACAGATACGCTGCCGGACCTGGTTGACCGTATCAACAATGCCAATTCTGGTGATGATGCTACAGGCGTTTCAGCAAGCATTGTCTCTACGTCAGAAACAGAACACTTCCTGGTGCTAACGGCGGATGAAACCGGCCAAACCATTGGCACGGATATCGCCCTGAACGATCCGAATAGCATCCTGGAAGATTTGGGCGTTCTAACATCAGGCGGTGCCAGCTTTGCGAACGAATTACAATCGGCGCAAAAAGCGAGATTTCATGCCGATGGTTTGCTCGATGGAGCCAATTATTCCAGTGTTGCGCAGGCAGACTCAGTTACCGCACTTGGAGAAGCTGGAACGCTGACGTTCAATGATACATCCGGTGCGTTGATCGGCACATTGGTGTATTCGGCAACGGATACGATGGACGATATCGCAGCCGCGATTGCAGGGGACGGCACATTGTCCGCCGCTGGTATTTCGGCCAGCGTAAGTGCTGATGGCACCGGGTCTACCTTGCAGATATCTGGCAGTTCATCCTTCAATATTGAAGATTCAAGTGGCCTGATCAGCGCATTGGGGGTTGCTAAAGACGACCTTGTTATTGAGCGGTCCAGCAACACGGTTTCTGACCTGTTTGATGGTGTCACGCTGACATTATTCCAGGCTGAAGTCGGCACGACGATTTCGGTTGATGTGGAGCGTGACCTTTCCAACGTGAAAACCGGCATCGCCAATTTTATCACAAGCTATAACGAGCTTCGCCAGGAGCTGAACTTCCAACTGAATGTAGACCCTACTTCGGGTGCGCCGGATGAAGACGCGGTGTTGTTCGGCAATTCGGCGCTGGAAGAAATGGACCGGCGGTTGGAGGCGATTGTTGGCGGCGGTGCGGATGGCGTGAGCAGCGCGTTCTCTGTACTTGCGCAGATCGGCATTGACTTCATTGCGAATGGTGACCTTGAAGACCCAACATTGCGGGATACGTTGGAGCTGAACGAAGAACAGCTTGATGAGGCGCTGCTAAACAACTTGGATGATGTGCAGAAGCTATTCCAGTTTGATTTCGCAGCCTCCGACCCACGGGTGGTCTTGCTCGGGTTTGATGGGAATTCAACCCATTCCGCCGCAGGGTACACGATGGATATCGATTACGACGAAGGCGGCGGGGCCATCAATTCACTGACAATGAGCGATGGCGCCGCTACTGCCGACGGGAACACAATCACCATAGACAGCGGCGGTGCTAAGGGGCTGCGCCTGTTCTATTCCGGAGATACGGACCTAAGCGGCGTGACGCTGGACTTTACGGTTGGTGTCGGCGCGAAACTGTTTTTCGATATTGGTGAAATCCTGGAAGCCGATGGCGGTGTAATCGCCAGTGAGGCGGACAGCCTGACTGGCCAGAATGAGCTCGCAGAAGAGCGCACCGTATCCATGCTGGATCGTTTGGAGCGCGAACGTGAAAGTGTGCTCAACAAATTCATTCGCATGGAGGCCGCATTGGCATCCATGAACCAGACATTGGCGCAGGTCCGGCAAATCACTGAAGCCATGTTCCAGGATCGTTAACCACTTACGCCTAAAGTACTGTTTCCGAAGGCAGAAAGCATCGCAATGCAACGTTCCGCGGCGGACGTATACAAAACCCAGTCGATCATGACAGCGCCCCCGGCTAAGTTGGTGGCGATGTGCTATGATCGGGCAATCATGGCGTTGCGTGATACGATGCGTGCGATTGATGCCAAAGATATTCAGGGTCGCTTCAATCACTCGACCCGGGCCGCGAACATCATCGCGCACCTTTGGGGCACGCTTGATATGGAGCAGGGCGGTGAAGTTGCCAAAAACCTCAGTGAAATCTATCGATATGCGATGCGGCGTGTTCAGGACATCAATATGTCCAGCGACAAAGCGGCTGCTGAAGACGTAATTGCAGTGCTTGTCCCGTTGTCACGGTCATGGAACGAATTGGCGGACCGGGGCGAAGAAATGCCCATGGCAATGCCGAAAGCGCCGCCACCACCACGCCGCCCACCGCCGCAACCGGTTTCGGGTGCGCCTGGCCCGTCAGGGCAACCAGGCAACGGTCCGCCACAAAGCAGCGGCATTTCGATTAGCGCCTGATCGCTGTCTATCCTCTTTATCGATAGCCCTAAACACGCCAAGATCACCCAGATTTTGCGCGTCTGCTGATTCGCGGCTGGCCGCTTTTATGGCGAAAGGTGCTTGGCGACGATGCCAGACGTTGGTTTTCGAAAATGGCTTGATCTGACCTATGACGAGATGACGGATGACTATGCCGTCGTTTCAATTGATTTAGACGGCGATAAGGTAAATGTGCGTGGCGTGGGCCATGGCGGTGTCGTTGCATCCCTGATTGATATCGCGATGGGTACGGCAGCAGGCGGTGGGAATTACGACACGCGCAAACGCTTGGTTGCGACCCAAGAACTCAAAGTGAATTACCTCGCACCAGCCAAGGGTGCCCGCCTAACGGCACGCGCGGATATCGTCCGTGCGGGGGGCAGGGCCATTGTGGTGCGTTGTGATGTGACTACGGATCTGGGCGTGCTTTGCGCGACAGCACTTGGCACTTTCATGACCCGCCGTGTTGCATCTGGAGACCCGGCGCGGTTCCAGCCAGGGGCTGATGATGCATAGAGCGCCGTGTGTCGCTTGCGATGCAGCCCGGCGCTCTATCACATTGATTGCGGGCAATTTATCCCGACTAATCTGATTCAGATTGGTCGGGAATTGCCCTAACCCTTCAGCAGCAATAGCAGGATACCGGCGACGATCAGAACGATGCCAAATATCTCGCCCCTGGTCGATTTCTCATGGAAAAACATGACGGAGGCGATGAAGGTAAACACAAGCTCGATCTGACCCAACGCGCGGACATACGCAACGTTCTGGATCGTCATGGCGGTAAACCAACCAACGGAACCAAGGGCCCCCGCAGCACCAACGATGCTCGCAACCCGCCAGGCTTTGATGATCTTGGTGAGCTGGCCGGGCTCCCTGATCCTGATGTAGATTAACATGGCTAGGGTCTGCATGCCTGTTGCCCAAACAAGCGTATAGCCAGCGTTAATCAGGAACAGGTTGCCTGCCGCATCCGGATCCCCCAGCGCATGGGAGCCCCCGCGATAGGCGACAGCAGATATTCCAAACAGCGCGCCAGACGCCAAGCCAATAAGGGTGGTTCTTTCAAAGAGTGCAGCCATAAGATTGCTTAGGCCATTGCCGCTCTTCGCCAAACTAATGGCCATCACGCCCACTAAACTGATGAGAATGGCGAAAATGGCTGGCCAGGTTAGTGAATCACCAAGGAATACAGCGCCAAATATGGCCGCTTGCACGGTTTCTGTCTTGGAATAGGCGGTGCCGACAGCAAAATTTCTAAAGCCGAAAAGATAAACTAATAGCGCCGTCGCACCAATTTGACTGGCACCACCAAGGGCGGTCCATGCAAAGAATTCTGCGTTGACGGACGGTAGGCTAAACCCAAATCCGTACATCAGCACCAAGCAATAGGCGAGCGCTACGGGAAAGCCGTAGCCGAACCGGGCAAACGTGGCACCTGCTGTCGATAGCCGGCCCTTAAGATGTTTTTGCAATGCCGACCGCAGGTTCTGCAAAAACGCAGCAGCGATCGTGATGGGAATCCAAAGTTCAAACATGCTGATTTCAATACGCTAGCTGGTAAACGAAACACCCCCTCGCACCGGGAAGGTTGCGAGGGGGGAATCGAATGAGAGCAGGTGTTTACTGCTCCTGGTTCGTGAAGACCACTGTGCCGGACGCAGCGAACATGCCGCCAACGCCATGGCAGAAGCTGATCTGCGCATCGGGCACCTGGGCCGGAGAGACACCGCGCATCTGGCGAATGCTTTCCTGCAAGGCGTACATGCCATACATGCCAGAATGCATGTAGGAGAGACCGCCGCCATTGGTGTTCATTGGCAGCTTACCGCCAGGCGCTGTATTGCGCTCCCAAACGAAGTCCGCTGCTTCACCACGCTTACAGAAGCCCAGATCTTCCAGGCCGTAGAGCGGCAGATGCGCAAATGCGTCATAGATCATCAGATGATCGACTTCATCATGGCTGATGCCAGACGTCCGCCATGCTTCACCGCCTGAAAGCCGGAAGGCTTGGGAGGACGTGAAATCTTTCATCTGCGAGACCATGGTGGTCTCTGCACCTTCGCCGGTACCGATGATGTAGACGGGTTTCTGCTTCATATCCTTGGCACGATCGGCCTTTGACAGAATGATAGCGCCGCCGCCGTCCGTGACGAGGCAGCACATGAGCAGAGTGAATGGCCACGCGATGGGGCGTGCGTTCAGAACGTCATCCACCGTGATCGGGTCACGCATGTAAGCCCGTGGGTGCATCGCAGCATATTCGCGCTGCACAACGGCGACATTTGCCAGTTTCTCAATCGGAATGTCGTATGTTTTAAGATAACGCATCACTGGAATGGTGAACTGCGTTGGCGGGTTCATAACGCCGTATGGCAGCTGGAATTGGCCTTCAAGCATGCCCGCACCAATAGAACGTGGCGTCATGCCAACCTGGCTGCGACCACTTTCACCATGGGTGATCAGAATGTTCGTGGCGAGCCCCGCTTCAAGTGCAGCTACAGCATGACGTACGTGGATCATGAAGGAGCAGCCGCCAACGGACGTGCCGTCCACATAAGTCGGCTCTATGCCGAGATAGTGCGCGAGCTCTGTCGGGACTTCTTTGGCCGTTGCGATGCCATCAATGTCAGACGGCTTCAAACCAGCGTCCGCCATTGCATTCAGCGCAGCGTCTGCATGAAGCATGATGTTTGAGATATGGGGCAATTTGCCCATTTCAGTCGATTCGGCTGCGCCGACGACTGCTACAGAACCTGATTTCATAGTTGTGTTCCCCCTCAGCCCTTCGCAGGCCGGAACATCGGCAGATCGATGTCGTCGGTCAGAGTTTCAAAGCAGACTTCCAGCGGCATATCGAGCTGGAGGGCTTCCGGCGTTTGTTCGCACTCCATAATGTTGGCCATCAGGCGCGGGCCTTCTTCAAGTTCAACAACCGCGATCGCATAAGGCGGCTCGAGCTTGAAATTTGGCGGGGCGCGGTGGTTGATCACGTAGCTATACAAAATGCCTTTGCCGGACGCCTTGAACGTCTCAACATTGCGGCTGCCGGTGTAGGGGCTGAATGGACGGGGTGGGAAGTATGCTTTGCCCGTATCCTTGCAGCGCTGCAGGATCAGTTCGCCATTCTTGCACCCGTCCCAGAAGTGCTGGGTCTCCGGTGTCGGTTGCGGCACAGGCCGTTGTGGTTTCGCGTCGGACAAAATCGCCCCTCCTTTAGCTTTGGTCTAGGTATGAGAGGTCGAAAGCGTAACCAAGTTTTCCGGCCTTGAACATGGGGGCAATTCAGCAGGTTGCCGCAAACGAGAAAGGGCCGCTCCCGTTTCTGGAAGCGGCCCTCGACCAAGTCTCGATACCGTCAGATGACGGCGCGTGCCTTACTTTGTCGCGAGAACGGATTTCGTCTCGTCGATGGAGGCGGTGAAACGTGCGTTGACGAGGCTAACGGCTTCGTCAGCGGTCTTTGCAGCCATGTCCATCATTTCGCGGCCATTGTCGAACATGCTCGTGTAAGCAGTCTTCGCAAGGTCGGCCTGCTTAGCAACGCGCTCTTCCGGGGTGGCGGCGGCCAGATCGGTCATCGCCTTGGTTGCGGATTCCGCGGCTTCTTTAGCAACTTCAGCCTGGCGACGGGCGAGGGCGGTCATGCCTTCGTATGCGCTCTGACCAGCAGCGGTCATGGCTTCCATGTTCTTACGCTGGGTCGCCATGATGGCGTCCATGTCAAAGCCAGGTGCTTTGAACTGGTTGAAAGCTTTGAACATGTCGAAGTCAAATGCTGGCTTCGGGATGGCTGTCTGTTTCGCTGCGCTCATTGAATTTCTCCTTGCTAAAGCAGATGCCGGATGCCGTCGGCGACACGCCCCGGCTTTGTGCACTGCAACATTGATGCACTGAATATGCGTACTCATTGGGCAGTGTCAAGGAAAATTGTGCGATGCAATATAAAAAATATTGCGTCTGCGT
>Ga0181597_10002697_pt1 | contig 19065 bp, 15 predicted proteins | sample 041ome_5_FD_148647 | JGI IMG/M metagenome (GOLD analysis project Ga0181597, IMG submission 148647) | Coastal salt marsh microbial communities from the Groves Creek Marsh, Skidaway Island, Georgia - 041403US metaG (spades assembly) | ecosystem: Environmental > Aquatic > Marine > Intertidal zone... | reverse complement strand
AAAGGTATTTTTTTACTCTCTTGGATACCATCAAGGATGTTCTGAACACTTTTCTCCTTAAACCCTTCAAGTTTAATCAACCTATCAAAAGACAATGAATACAAATCTGCGGAGTTTCTAATGAATTCCTTGTTGACTAGCAACTGAACGGTCTCGGCACCCATACCGGCTAAATCCATAGCTTTTCTAGATATGAAGTGTTCAATTCTGCCACATAATTGAGGCGGACAATGATCTATATTGGGGCAGTAATGTTGTGCTTCTCCTTCTTTGCGTTCTAGAGGTGTTGAGCATTCTGGACATTTTTCAATGAATATTACTTGCTCTGCGTTGGGAGTACGTTTTGCCCGATCTACGGCGACTACTTTGGGTATAATTTCCCCTCCTTTTTCAACAAAAACTACATCCTTTTCATATAAATCCAATAATTCAATTTGATCGCTATTGTGCAAGGACGCCCGTTTTACCGTAGTGCCACCGAGCCAAACAGGTTCTAGGTTAGCTACTGGGGTTATTGCTCCCGTTCGCCCCACTTGGTAAGTAATTGAATTCAACTGCGTGGGCACTCTTTCTGCTTTGAATTTATATGCCGTTGCCCATCTTGGTGATTTAGCTGTAAAGCCCAATTCCTGCTGGGACTCATAGTCGTCCACCTTTATCACAATTCCGTCAATATCAAAGGGTAACGTCTTGCGCTTTTCTTCCCAATGACCTATAAAGTCCATAATTTGATCTAATCCTGCACATTGAGCTATAAATCTATCTTCTTTCAATGGAACTTTAAACCCAAGCTCCCTGGCCGCTTGGATAGAAGCTGCATGTGATGAACTCAAAACACCTTCAGGAAGTACATAATAGAGGTAAGCATCTAACCCTCTAGTAGCAACCTCCGAGCTATCCTGAAGTTTTAATGTTCCCGAAGCACAGTTTCTTGGGTTGGCAAACTTTGGTAAGTCTTGAGCCTCGCGACGCTCATTTAGCGCTTCAAATGCTTTGTGTGGCATGACTATTTCTCCTCGGATCTCAAAATCCTCTGGAAAACCATTATTTAACCGCAATGGAACACTTTTAATGGTACGGACATTATTCGTAATGTCATCCCCTTGTGTACCGTCTCCTCTTGTAACTGCTTGAACCATTTCGCCATTCTCATAACGAATACCTATGGCCACTCCATCATATTTCAATTCGCACACAAAGGACACATTGGACACGCTTTTTTCTACTCTTACAATCCACTCTTGAATTTCTTCTAACGAATAGGTATTGCTCAAAGAAAGCATTGGGTATCTATGATTGACAGAAGAGAAACTTTTTGTAACATTCCCTCCTACCCTTGAAGTTGGGCTATTGGGATGCGCATATTCAGGGTGCAGTGACTCCAGGTTTTCGAGCTCTTTCAGGAGCATATCAAATTCATAATCTGATATCACAGGGGCATCTTCAATGTAGTAGCGATGATTGTGCTTATGCAATTCATCGCGTAATTTTTCAATCTGTTCTTTAATTCCCATGACGAGCAAAAATCATTCTATCTTTTCCCTGAAGATCCTTCTCCAAGGTAATCTCTTTTAATTGAAATGAAGCACAAAGTTGTTTCATTTCATCACCATAATTTTCATGAATCTCAAATGCAAAATACACCGATTCCGACTCTGAATTCTTCGTGCTCGATTCCAAAATTTTCCTATAAAAAAGTAAAGGGTCATCGTTAGGCACAAACAAGGCTAGATGAGGCTCGTTATCAATTACAAGGTTCTGCATAGTTTCCAATTCACGCTCGGGAATATATGGTGGGTTAGAAACAATTAAATCAACTTCCTGCAGGGTTTCAGTTAACGCATCAAGCCTATTGAAATCAACCTTTACCGAATGATGATTAGCATTTTTTTGAGCGGTTTTTAGTGCATACTCATTAACATCTACGCCTTTAATAGTCCAATACGGCCGCTCCTTTTTTAATGCAATAGCTATGCAACCTGAACCGGTTCCCACATCCGTAACCCTTAACGATTTTTGCTTAAACTTTTGGAGAATAGCAAGGACTAATTCTTCCGTTTCTGGACGGGGAACCAAGGTATTTTCATTCACAAAAAAATCCCCTCCCAAGAAGTGGGCAATTCCCAAAATCAATTGAATAGGTTGCCCCTTTTCTAATGCCAAAAGGTCGTTGTGAAATTCGTCAAAATCTATGTGTTCATTTTCTGACAACACACAATCTACTGGACTTAAACCCAATCGTTCTTGGAACCAAAGTGAACGAATTGATTTTGCCTCCCTTTCTCCATACAACGGAGTGAGAACTTCTAGGGCTTTTTGTCTATAAAAAGAGAGCTTCAACATAGTCCTTGAATTTACATCACGTGAGGTTACCTTTGGGCTATGAATCACATCAAGTTTCTCACACGTTGCTTACAATTGGCTAATTATGGTCGGGGCGCAACAGCACCGAATCCCATGGTGGGAGCTGTGATTGTACATGAAGGAATCATTATCGGGGAAGGTTACCATAAAAAAGCGGGTCAAGCGCATGCTGAAGTATTGGCTATACAAGATGTTAGAGAACCTCATTTACTTAAAGAAAGTACACTTTATTGTTCCTTAGAACCGTGCGCACATCATGGCAAGACACCGCCTTGTTGTGAATTGATTGCAAAAAATGATATACCTCATGTGGTTATTGCTACAAATGACCCTCATGACAAGGTAAATGGTAAGGGAATTCAATACATGAAAAGCAAGGGTATTTTTGTTGAATTAATTGATGAACAGCGCATTTATCAAAAACTTAATTCAGCCTTCCTGACCAATAAAATAAAATGCCGCCCGCATTTCACATTAAAGTGGGCGGAAACGGCTTCTGGTCATATGGATAAGATAAGAGGTGCGTCGGAACCCGCACTTTCCATTTCAGGACCTGTAGCTGCTATTAAAACTCATCAACTACGCTCAAGAGTTGACGGTATATTAATTAGCTCAAAAACTGCTGGTAGAGATTTGCCTGCACTCTCCACAAGATACTGGAGTGGGCCTAACCCAGTTCCAGTTATACTTTTAAGCAAAGAGCATCCGTTGGATTCAAATTGGTTGGCCTCTTTAGATGTAAAACCAATACTTATTGGTGAAAATGTTAGAGACGAAGAAGGAATAGTAGCTGACCCCAGGCAACCCGAACAATGGCTAAGGCAATTATTAGAGCATAACATGCATCACATCTTGGTTGAAGGTGGTTCTTCCATACTCCAGTTTTTCATCAGTAATGGATTAGCAGATGAAGTACATAGGTATACTTCTACATGGACCATATTGGATGGGATTACTGCACCAAAATACAACTTGTTCCATTCTAGCACCCATTTAGGCGAAGACCGTTATGATAGAAACTGACACCTATTTAAGTATTGAAGGGCCTGCACTTGGAATTTACAAAGACAAAGGCAGTAAATTCAATGCGTATGTTTTTCCTATACAGAATGAAGGTAGCTTTAAAGATCAACTGCAATTAATCAAGACTCAAGAGGCTAATGCGCGCCACCACTGTTGGGCATTCATACTAGGAGAACAAGGGGAATATAGCAAATCAAATGACGATGGCGAGCCGGGAAATACAGCCGGAGCACCTATTTTAAGATCATTATTGAAATCTAAAATAACTAATGTTGGATGCGTAGTAGCCAGGTATTTTGGAGGCACTAAATTGGGCGTTCCCGGATTGATAGCGGCCTACGGCGGAAGTGCAGAAGAAGCCGTGAAAAATGCAATTATCACCAAGCACGTTATTCGTGAGACATTAGAACTAACCTTTGAATATCCACACATCTCTTTTGTAGAGCGCGTTATTAAGTTTCACGATATTGATGTGATTAAAAGAGAACAAAAAGAAAACGTTAATTATCACCTTTTAGTTAGAAGGAGTAAATTGAAAAAAGTAATTGAACATGTACAAGAAAATTATCACGTTACTATTCGCTCTGTCTAGTACTTTCGCCTTTGCTCAAAACAATTCAGAATTAGAATTACATCATTTTGCCTCACGCATAAGCCCGCATGCAGAGTATGTTCGATACACCTATTCATATAATTCACATAAAATATTAGACCACCAGTTATTACGAATGTTTGCATTGGATGGACAGTACATAAAGAGTAAAACATCTTTATCCGCTGCCGCAAAATCAACTTTGAATTCCTCCCTTAAGGGTCCTTACTTATACTGGAAGGATGATGAGTGGAAATCAGTAACTGTTGACACTATAAACGACGGTAAAATCCATGAAGTCATAATCCAGAATAGCGAATTAGGGTATCTGGAAGTTAGGGATTTGAATCTACACGCAGCAGATACTCTGGTTCAAATGCGCATTTTTAATCCTGATCCTCTCACTCCAAATGGATTGACCTACGGAGGCATCCATACCGATATGAACGATGGGAACGGATCTGTTTTAGATAGTCTTTCCATTGTAGATGCAATAGATGTAGATGCCGTAGGAGGTTCGGTTTATTTGAAAAACAAATATGTGGAGGTCATGGATTTTGATGCTCCTTATATCCCTATTAGCACGAATCCGTCAAAATGGTTGGACGGTAGGTCTTCGGATGAATTTGAACAAGTAATGGTCACTTATCACATTACGAAACAAAATCAATACTTGGAGGCTTTAGGTTACAACAGTATATTGAATTACGCCATTCACGTTGACCCACAAGCTTTAAATGGTCAAGATAATAGCCTTTTCAATTGGGGCACTACTCCACCAAGATTGTTCTTTGGAGAAGGAGGCGTAGATGATGCGGAAGATGCAGATGTAATTATTCATGAATTAGGTCATGCTATTAGTCATGGAGCCGCACCTGGCACGACCAACGGTACGGAACGTAGAACGTTTGATGAAGCCTTAGGAGATTATTTCGCCGAACGATATGGACGTCTTAATGGAGTGACAAGTACTCGCATTTTTGATTGGGACGGTAACAATACCTTTTGGGACGGACGCAGCGCAGTGTACGATGGTTTCAAAAATTATCAAAATCTGGTGTTTTTTGGTATTTATGAGCACACAGATATAATCACAAGTGCCATGCTAGAATTTTCTGCGAATCCTGCTGTAAACGATTCTGTAGCTGATAAAGTTATTTTAGAAAGTTTATACCAATTGATGTCCTTTCAAAGTTTGAATGATATTGGAAAGAACATTCTCTCTGCTGATTCTCTCATAAATTCCGGAGCGTATAGCAATTTCATCTACAATTCTTTTGGAGCCCCTAAAAATATTCTTCAGTTGGTCAGTATAGAAGAGGAGAAAAATTTGATTGAACCCGAGTTGCTCTATGGGGATGGATTCACTATAACAATACCCGAAAATCAAAAGTATAATTATTCATTTTTCACCATAGATGGTAAACTAATACAAACGGGAATCTTGACCCGTACAAGCAAATTTGAAATAGAGCAATCACTCATTATTCATTTACAGGATTCCAACGGTATTAGGACGATTCTAAAGAAGCTTTAAGCAGAAGCGTCTTGAGTTCCTCTGGACAATGCTTTGGTTTAAAAGATTTGGTATCTACAAAAACAAGGACAACCTCCCCTTTTACCAATAGTTTTCCTTCATTGTTTTTTAGCGTGTGGTAAAATGATATCTTTCTTGAAGGCATTTCAGTTATGGAAGTTTCCAGCACTATTTCTTCGTCATATTTAGCACCAACTTTAAAATCAATACTCATATGAACTACTGGCAACATGGTTCCACTATGTTCCATTTCTGCATAGGTCATTCCCACTGATCTGAGAAGTTCGACTCGACCAACCTCAAAATAAGTAGCGTAATTTCCGTAGTATACCACTCCCATCTGATCTGTTTCAGAATATCTTGGGCGAAATTTGTGTTGACCGGTTAAATTAATTTTTTTCATGGGTCTAATTTACGTTTCGATTTGTCATGAAAACAATGAAACAAAAAAACTTAAATCGCATAATTTCAACAAGTTGCGTTTTAAAAAGTATTAAATACCCAAAAAATATGATGCTTTAAACTAACCTTTGATTTTCAACGGATTACAGATTACTTATGAAAAACTTTTTTCACAAACAACCCCAAAAAAATTTTTTTGATAAGGAATTTATCAACAGATTTGTAATGCAATGAAACGGGATTTAGATACCCCGCTAAAAACCCCTTTTTTTAAAACTAAAGAGTAATTATACTCTCGAGACTTGAACAACCTCGGGAAGGACTTTATGAGCCATGAATAAAACTGTAGGAACCATTTGGAATGAAGCGTTAGAATTTATAAAAGATAATGTAGATGAACAATGTTACGATACCTGGTTTAATCCTATAAAACCAATTAAAACACAAGGTTCTGTTCTAACAGTTCAAGTGCCTTCTAAATTCTTTTATGAATACTTAGAAGAGAATTATATACAGTTATTGAAGGCGGCCATTACGAAATCTTTAGGAGAAGGAGCAAAATTGGTATACAGCATTGTTTTAGAAAACTCCTACGACAATAGCACTCCCCCTACCATGAAACTTCCTAGTTCAGGAAGACGTAAACACAAGCCCCAAAGTGTAAATATGCCCGTGGCTCTTGCTAACGAAAAAAGCATTAAAAACCCTTTCGTTATACCCGGTCTTCAAAAACTGAATATTGACAGTCAGCTCAATCCGAATTACACTTTCGAAAACTTCATTGAGGGAGATTGTAATCGTCTTGCAAGATCTGCAGGTATGGCCGTTGGAAAAAGTCCTGGTGGAACAGCTTTTAATCCATTGATGTTGTACGGAGGTGTTGGTTTGGGAAAGACACATCTTGCACATGCAATAGGCGTTGAAATAAAGGATAACTACCAAGAGAAAACGGTTCTATATGTAAGTGCTGAAAAATTTACTCAGCAATTCATAGACAGTATTAGAAATAACACTAAAAATGATTTTGTCCACTTCTATCAAATGATAGATGTCTTGATCATTGATGACGTACAAAGCTTTTCTGGAAAGGAAAAGACACAAGATGTATTCTTTGAGATTTTTAATCATCTCCACCAAAACGGCAAACAAATTATATTAACCTCTGATCGTGCACCTGTTGAATTACAAGGAATGGAACAGCGATTATTAAGTAGATTTAAGTGGGGGTTAAGCGCAGACTTACAAAAACCAGGTCTTGAAACACGTGTAGCTATTTTGGGCAAAAAGCTGTACAATGATGGAATTGAAGTAGAAGATGATATTGTTGAATTCATAGCCTATTCAATCAACTCAAACGTGCGCGAGTTAGAGGGCGCATTAATTAGTATTCTTGCTCAAAGCTCTCTGAATAAAAAGGAAATCACCATGGAATTGGTGAAGTCCATGGTGGACAAATTTGTAAAAAGCACTACCCGAGAAATTTCTATTGACTTTATCCAAAAGGTAGTTTGTGATTACTTCGACATGCCACTTGAACTACTGAAATCCAAGACTAGAAAAAGAGAAATAGTCCAAGCACGGCAACTCAGCATGTATTTTTCCAAACAACTAACTAAAAATAGCCTTGCCTCAATTGGACAGCAATGCGGGAATAAAGATCACGCAACCGTCTTACATGCTTGTCGTACGGTCAATAACCTCAAAGAAACTGACAAACGTTTCAAAACTTATGTTGACGATCTCCAAAAGAGATTAACACTCGCTTAAATTTATTGTACGAAAGCTTGAAAGAGTCAGTATCTTCGGGTATTGACTCTTTTTTTTATGAAGGTATTAATGGTTTGTTTAGGGAATATCTGTCGTTCGCCCCTAGCACATGGAATTTTAGAACATAAGGCTCCTTCGAATTGGACCATTGATAGTGCGGGAACTTCCGGGTGGCATGAAGGAGAACGACCGGACACACGATCAATTATTACCGCGAAAGGAAGAGGTATAGCCATAGACCAACAGAGATCTAGACCATTTGTTGTAGACGATTTTAGGCGCTATGATATCATATTCGCAATGGATTCGTCAAACTATAGTAACATATTGAGATTGGCGCCAGATGAAGAATCTGCATTAAAAGTCCGATTAATAATGAATGAGGTCTATCCAAAAGAAAACAGACAAGTACCTGACCCATATACTGGAGGACAAAATGGATTTGAAGAAGTTTACGACATGTTAGAACTGGCATTAGATGAATTCCTTAATAGCAATTTAAATGGGTGATTTATACCTAATACCAAATACATTAGGAGAAGACAATTTTTCATTTGTTCTCCCAGATGAAGTGAAATCAGTCATAGAATCTTTGGATTATTTCATAGTTGAAAATGAAAGAACAGCTCGGGCGTATATCAAAAGACTACTTCCAGATAAAATTCAAAAGGATATTCATGTTGAAATCATTGACAAACACACCGATCCTTTGGATTTACCTGGCTTTTTAAGACCTATTGAAAACGGAAAAAATGCCGGAATAATTTCGGAAGCTGGTGTACCCTGTATAGCGGACCCTGGTGCTGAAATAGTGAGCATAGCTCATCGTAAAGGACTAAAAGTCATTCCTCTAGTTGGCCCATCCTCTATCCTCTTAGCCTTAATGGCTAGCGGTTTTAATGGACAACAATTTGCTTTTCGGGGTTATCTTCCTTTTGATCAACAAATCCGTAAAAGGGTTTTTCAGGCAATGAATAAGGATATCAAAGACGGTATTACGCAAATATTTATGGAAACGCCATACCGCAATAACAAGCTTCTGGATGAGTTGCTCAAAATAATGCATCCGGAGACTAAATTGTGTATAGCCTGCGACATCACTCTAGAAAATGAGTACATTAGAACAAAGACTATAGCGAATTGGGTGGGTAGTCTTCCCGATTTACACAAACGACCAACCATATTTCTAATAGATTAATGACGGATTGGGGTTCCAAGGATAAAGAGTTAATTGATGGTGCATTCGGTGACTTACTGAATAGCATTGAATATAAAACGGATAAAGACGACGTTGACCTAATCAAGCGAGCGTTCCGGCTTGCCAATGACGCTCACAATGGTATACGAAGAAAAACAGGTGAACCCTATATCACCCATCCTATTGAAGTCGCCCAGATAGTTGCCACTGAGATCGGACTCGGGCCCACAAGTATTGCAACAGCGCTCATGCATGATGTAGTTGAGGATTCAGACTATACGTTAGATGACATCAGCAGTATGTTCGGCGCCAATATTGCCAAATTGATTGACGGATTGACCAAAATTAGTGGTGTAACCACAGTTGATCAGAATATGCAATTGGAGAATTACCGTAAAATGTTACTCACCATTAGTGATGATATTCGGGTTATCCTGATCAAAATTGCGGACCGTATGCATAACATGAGAACCATGCACGGAATGCCTTCTCATAAACAATTGACTAAAGCATCTGAAACCTTATTCATTTATGCCCCGTTAGCACACAGACTTGGTCTTTACAGAATTAAAACTGAGCTTGAAGATCAAAGCCTTAAGTATACTGATCCTGAATTATATGGAGATATTAAAGGTAGAATGGATTCGCTACAAAAGGCAGACATGTCTTACCTCAATAAATTTGTCGCGACAGTAGAGCGCGAACTAGATAGTGCAGGTCTTCATTTTGAAATTAAAAAGAGAACAAAAAGTATCTACTCCATCCGGAGAAAGATGAAAAATCAAGGCGTTAGTTTTGAAGAAGTGTATGATAAATATGCCATTCGCATTATCCTTGACTCCAATCTCGAGCAAGAAAAAGCGGATTGTTGGAAGGCTTATTCTTTAGTCACAGAAAACTTTAGTCCTAACCCATTGAGATTGCGAGATTGGATTTCTTCCCCAAAAAGTAACGGTTATGAAAGTTTACACACCACTGTTATGGGGCCTGACGGACATTGGGTGGAAGTGCAAATCAGAACAGCACGTATGGACGATGTGGCGGAAAATGGATTCGCTGCACATTGGAAATACAAGGAAGATAGCTCTGGTTCCAATTCATTAGATTCATGGCTCGTTAGGATTAGAGAGTTTCTTGAAGACCCTGAAAACGATGATGAAGATTTCATTGAAAGTTTTCAAATGAACCTATTTGCTTCGGAGATTTTTGTCTTTACGCCAAAAGGAGAAATGCTGACTTTGCCAAAAGGGGCTACTGCTCTTGATTTTGCCTTTGACATACATTCGGAGGTGGGTGCACATTGCCTTGGTACTAAGGTGAATGGAAAGCTCGTCCCAATGAGCACGCCCTTGAAATCAGGAGATCAAATTGAAATACTCACCTCCATAAAACAGGAACCAAAGGACGATTGGCTCGCATTTGTTAAAACTGGTAAGGCTAAACAACGCATTAAAAGATCCTTAAAAAGGGAGAAACAAATTATATCTGGTCAGGGATACACCATTTTGGAGCGAAAACTTAGAGTATTGAAGCTCAAAGCCACCTCTAGCAACATTCAAAAATTGGTGAATTACTTTGGCTTGAAAAATCCAGAAGAGTTATTCTACAAAGTAGGTCTTGGTGTTATTGACAACAAAAAATTAAGGCAATACGCACGGGAAACATCAGGACTCGTGAATTATTTCAAGTCTAGAATTGTAAAGAGCCCTTATGCCAGAACCAAATTGGACCAAAAGAATAAGAGCAAAAGTGAATCCAATTTAAACGTAGAATTAGTCTTTGGAAATGACGAACAACAATTAGACTATACCCTATCAAAATGCTGTAATCCTCTTCCAGGTGAGCGTGTATTTGGTTTTATCACAACAGCGGAAGGAATAAAAATTCACCGTCACGATTGTCCCAATGCCGTCATGCTACAAAGCAGATTCGCCAACAGAGTGATGAAGGCTACCTGGATAACCACAGAAAATGCTAAGGTTACCGTAAATATTGAAATAACCGGGGCGGACCGTGTAGGTCTTGTAAATGATGTAACTAAAATCATATCAGGAGACTTAAACATCAATATTAAAGCCATTTCCTTCTCCGTAGACGACGGGTTATTCACAGGTCAATTGACCATTGAGGTAGCAGATAAAGTAGGTTTAACAGATACTATTAACAATATCCGAGCATTGGAAGGAATCAACAGTGTAAATAGGGTGGGTAAATTCAATTAGTAGAAGTATTTTAGCGCTTTAGTTCTCGAATGAGCACATTGAACGCACAAGAACAAGTAAGAAAAGTATTCAGCACTTTTCTAGAAGAAAACAAGCAACGGAAAACACCCGAACGCTTCGCTATACTCAAAGAGGTCTACGAAAGTAACGACCATTTTGATGTAGAAACCTTGTATCTAAACATGAAAGCGAAAAACTACCGCGTCTCAAGAGCTACTTTATACAATACTATTGAGCTATTGCTCACCTGTGGACTGATTCGAAAGCATCAATTTGGTCAAAACCAGAGCTTTTATGAGAAGTCCTATTTCAATAGACAACATGATCATGTGATATTGGATTCGGGTGAAGTATTTGAATTCTGCGATCCTAGAATTGAAAACATTAAAAAAACTATCGAGGAAGTCTTCGATGTAGATGTAAGCAGTCACAGCCTTTACTTCTACGCAAAGAAGAAGGAATCCTAATTTAACTTAAACATGGCCGTAGATGTACTTTTAGGTCTTCAATGGGGAGACGAAGGAAAGGGGAAAATTGTTGATGTACTTACGCGTAAATATGATATCATTGCGCGTTTTCAGGGAGGTCCCAATGCTGGTCACACATTGGAATTTGAAGGCAAGAAACATGTACTGCATACCATCCCATCCGGCGTATTTCATAAAGATGTATGCAATGTTGTGGGCAACGGTGTAGTCATAGACCCAGTAATTTTTAAAGGTGAGTTGGATAAACTCATTGCGCAAGAGCCTGATGTTCTATCTAGACTAAAAATCTCTAGGAAAGCACATTTAATACTGCCCTCGCATAGACTATTAGACGCGGCAAGTGAAGCTGCCAAGGGCAAGAAAAAGATTGGTTCAACCCTTAAAGGAATTGGCCCAACCTATATGGACAAAACCGGTAGAAATGGCCTGCGCGTTGGAGATATCCAACTGAGTAATTTCAAGGAACTGTATACCAATCTTGTCAAAAAGCATAAGCAACTCCTCAGCGGATATTCTAATTTCTCCTACGACCTAAGGGAACTAGAGACCGACTGGTTTGCTGCAATTGAGTATTTAAGAACACTTGATATCATAGATAGTGAGCCATACGTTCATCAGGCCATAAGAGATGGTCGAACCATTCTCGCAGAAGGGGCACAAGGCACCTTGTTAGACATTGATTTTGGTACTTATCCTTTTGTTACTTCTTCAAATACCACTTGTGCGGGAGCATGCACAGGACTTGGAGTTGCTCCAAATCGCATAAAAAACGTTTACGGAATTTTCAAAGCCTACTGTACAAGGGTTGGCTCTGGTCCTTTCCCTACTGAACTCTTTGATACAACGGGTGAAACCATTCAGGCTCAAGGTCATGAATTTGGTGCAACCACTGGACGACCAAGAAGATGCGGGTGGTTAGATTTACCAGCTCTGAAATACGCTATTGACGTAAATGGCGTTACTGAATTAATGATGATGAAGGCCGACGTTTTAAGTGGAATAGGTAATCTAAAAATTTGTACTGCCTACAGATATAAAGGTGATGTAATAGAGCACTTGCCTTATAAGCTAGAGGAAGCGCTTATTGAGCCGATTTTTACTGAAATAGCAGGTTGGAATGAAGACCTAACTACAATGATTTCAGAGGATGAATTTCCAGATAGCTTCAAAGCTTATATTGACTTTATTGAAAAAGAAGTAGGTGTTCCTATTTCTTTGATTAGCGTTGGACCAGACCGAGCGCAAACCATAATGAGAAAATAATGAAGAGGGCCTTTCTAATTGGATGGGCCCTCCTTTTTATCTGCACCTCTGCAAGGGCGCAGAAGACCATACGCATTCTGAATTCCGATCACCTTGAAATCAAAAAGCAAAAGAACGGTTCGCGTGTATATTATTTACAAGGCAATGTAGGGCTTCAACAAGATGTTGCCGTAATGACTAGTGATTCCGCCATTCTTATTCAGCCGCAAAATGAATTCAAGGCATTTGGAAATGTGAAAATTGTACAAGCAGACACCACGGTTGTCACTGGCGAAAGATTGGATTATAAAGGTGAAACAAGAACTTTTGTCATCAAAGACAACGTCAATCTGATTACACCCAATTCCAAACTAAGCACACAGGTTCTATTCTATGATAGAGTTACGGCTAATGCGTATTACACCACGCGCAGTACGCTCTATAGAAATCAATTAGAACTTACAGCGGATATTGGTACATACAATACGCGTTATGAGACGGTACGTCTTCGAGGATCGGTAGAAGCTATAGATAGTGCATACACGCTATTTACAGACACTTTGATTTATTACCCATCAATGGATAGTTATGATTTTGCGGGACCTTCTACCCTGCTTAAAGACAGCACGACAATTCAATGCCAAGTTGGTCGATATGAAGCAAATCTATCACAATTGTACCTTGGTAATGGAGCCAATATTGCTTCACCAAAAAGTTTTATTCGGGCAGACTCCATTAGTTATAACCTCAATGATGAAAGTGGAGAATTATTCAACAAGGCACTTGTTGCGGACACTGCTCAAGGTTTGGTTCTAGAATCAGATTATATTGACTACGTCAAGAAACCAAACTATGTGAATGCATATTCCCCAGTATATTACCGCCAACGGATGGATGAAGACACCTTATATGCGATAGGTGATACGTTAAAAATACGAGAGGATTCGGCTGAATTTCATACCGTAGATCTTTTGTTTAACACCCGGTTTTTTAGCACAGATTTTCAAGGAAATAGTCGGTTTTTTAATTTTAAAGAAGAAACAGACGTGTTAACCTTATTTCCTAAACCGCTCATGTGGAGTAAAGAAAATCAATTTAGCTGCGACTCCTCTCTAATGACCCTTCGTGATGAGAAATTAGACAGTTTATTTTTAAACGGTAATGCTGCAATAGTTTCACTTTCAAAAGATTCCATACACTTTGACCAAGCTATAGGTAAAAGACTCGAGGGTAATTTTTTAAACAATGCCGTTCACGCATTGAGGCTTGAAGGAAATGCAGAAAATATTAGCCATAGTATTAATGACGACGGCCTAGTAGAAGGAATAAGCAAAAGTGCCTGCTCTTGGATAGAAATTCAATTTAAAGATGGTGAAGCAAATAAAGTTAAGGCTGGACCGGGAGGTGAAGCATCTTATGTCCCATGGTCCTCTGCACCTGATGAAATGAAAAGCCTCCCAAGGTGTACGCCTGCTTTCAATTTAAGGACTACCAAAGCAGAAACTCGCCCAAAAATCAACCTATGATTTTCTTAATATTGGGTTTAAAGTAATTTGGGCCTTTTAATACTTTTCCGTCCTCGCGGTAAATCGGTTGGCCATCTTCTCCCAATTTACTCATATTACTTCTTTGTATTTCCTCAAAGACTTCTTCAATCTTATGCTGCATACCATGGCTAAGAATGGTTCCGCACAAAATGTACATCATATCTCCTAACGCATCTGCTACCTCTACTAAATTGCCACTTTTTGCAGCTTCTAGGTATTCCTCGTTTTCCTCTGCCATCAGTCTAAACCTGAGATCTATAAGACTGTCTTCAATGGTTGCAATGGGCGAATATTTATTAGGAATTCCAAAGGTGTCGTGGAATTTCTCCACATGATCTAATTGCTTTTTCATTTGTTGATAATATCTACCTCAAAGAAAGTAAATTTGTAGCTATGGAAAACATAACAACGGGTCATTGGATATTTGCGGGGGTCTTTGCAATTACCTTTCTAATTTATCTTTTCATTAGCTATCGAAAGGATTTAGCCTTACACAAAATTCATTACCGCAGCGGAGGTATTCAAGTGGCTCTACTAATCGTCATCACCTTGTTTGTTCTCTTTGTTTTTAAGCGTCTCTTCTAGGTCCATTATCACGTATATTTGCGTAAGAGTTTAACCTAGCTCGAACCAACTACTATGACAGATAAACAGAAAGAAATCAGTTACCTAGATTTCAAAAAAGAAATCCACCAAGACTATTACACGGCTGTACTCTCTCGTGAATGTTCTTTAATGGGACGCAGAGAAGTTCTTACGGGAAAGGCCAAATTCGGTATTTTTGGTGCCGGAAAAGAACTTGCCCAAATAGCTTGGGCGAAAGCGTTTAAAAAAGGTGATTTTAGAAGCGGATATTACCGCGATCAGACCTTTATGATGGCTTTGGGCGAATTAAATCCTATAGGTTTCTTCAATTCATTATACGCAGTCACAGACATTCAACATGAACCTATGGCCGGTGGCCGGCAAATGAATGGTCATTTCGCCACCCGCAGTCTGGATGAAGACGGTAATTGGATAGACCTAACTCAACAGTACAATAGTTCATCTGACATAAGCCCAACTGCTGGCCAAATGCCAAGATTACTTGGTCTTGCCCAAGCCTCCAAAGTATACAAGGAAGTTTCTTTTGAGGGTTCTGAAAAATTTAGCAATGATGGAAATGAGGTCGCTTGGGGTACTATTGGAAATGCTTCCACTTCTGAAGGTTTGTTTTTTGAAACCATTAATGCCGCAGGCGTTTTACAAGTACCTATGGTTATTTCCATTTGGGATGACGAATACGGAATCTCCGTGGGTGCCGAATACCAAACTACTAAAGAAGATATCTCCGAAATCCTCAAAGGTTTTCAACGTGATTCCAACGGGAAAGGTTACGACATCTATGTTGTAGAAGCTTGGGACTATCCAGCTCTGATTAATACATTCACAACAGCAGGAAAAGTAGCGCGAGAAGAGCACGTTCCCGTTATGATTCATGTGAAAGGAATGACTCAGCCTCAGGGTCACAGCACAAGCGGTTCTCACGAACGCTACAAGAGCAAAGAGCGTTTAGAATGGGAAAAAGACCACGATTGTATTCTAAAGTTTGGTCAATGGATTATTGAGCAAGGAATCGCCTCTCAAGAGGAATTGGATGAATTGACTAAACGTGCAAAAACTGCGGCACGCGATGGTAAAAAAGAAGCTTGGAATATTTATCAATCTGTTCCTAAGCAGGCCCGAACTGAATCTTTGGCTATCCTTAAAGGCATGCAGCAACAAGGTGAAAAAGGTATTTTCCTTACCAATATCATCAAAGAATTAGAGTCCATTGAAGATGTAGAAGTTGCCCATAGCTTCAAGGCGGCTAGAAAAGCTTTACGTGTGGTTCGTGGAGACCACCGCGTGGATACGTCAGCGTTGAAAGACTGGTTAAATCATACTAAGCGTGACCAAGAAAGACGCTACGGATCTCATTTATATAGTGAGAATCCACAAACCGATCTCTTATCTAAAAATCCAGCCACCTATTCAGACAATTCCGAAGTAGACGCTCGTGTAGTACTGAGAGATAATTTTGACGCCCTTTTTGAAAAGTACCCGGAAACCATGGTTTTTGGTGAAGACAGCGGAAAAATTGGTGATGTAAACCAAGGACTAGAGGGAATGCAGGCAAAATACGGGGCAACTCGTGTTGCGGATGCTGGAATTCGTGAAGCCACGATTATGGGTCAAGGTATTGGCCTAGCCATGCGAGGATTAAGGCCCATTGCTGAAATTCAATACCTAGATTATCTGCTGTATGCACTTCAAATCATGTCCGATGACTTGGCTACAGTGCATTACCGCACCGTGGGTGGTCAAAAGGCCCCTACCATAGTTCGTACACGCGGGCACAGACTAGAGGGCATTTGGCACTCCGGATCTCCAATGGGAACAATCATTAATTCTATCAAGGGGATGTATGTGCTGGTACCACGAAACATGACTGTTGCAGCTGGATTTTACAACAAGCTTCTGCAACTTGATAATCCTGCACTCGTAATAGAATGTCTTAATGGATATAGACGCAAAGAAAAGCTTCCTAATAATTTGGGCGAGTTTACAACGCCTATTGGAGAAGTTGAAGTATTAAAGGAAGGTGAAGATGTTACCGTGCTCACCTATGGTTCAAATTGTTTTATAGCTGAGGCTGCTGTAAGTGAACTAGCTACCTTAGGGGTCAGTGTTGAATTAATTGATGCCCAAAGTCTTATTCCTTTTGATACCAATCATGATGTGGTAGAATCCCTGAAAAAGACCAATACACTTGTCATTATTGATGAAGACGTTCGTGGCGGTGCTAGTGCTTTTTTAATGCAAAATATTATTGAAGATCAAGGAGGATACCGCTACTTGGACTCATTACCAAAAACAATAAGTTCCAAAGATCACAGACCAGCATTCGCATCTGATGGTGATTATTTCTCCAAACCATCTCTAGATGATATGGTTGAGGAAATCTATTCCATTATGAATGAAAAAGATCCTGAGCGCTACCCTGCACTTTAATGAAAGAACCGCGTCTTTTCCCAAATACAGTAGCTGGTGTTCTTGAAGCACTAGAAATGAGCTTTGGGAAGGGTATTTATGCGGATAAAGTTGTTGAGCGATTACTCAAGAAAAACAAAAAGTGGGGATCTAGAGATCGTAGTTTCGTGGCCGAACATACCTATGAGATGGTACGTTGGTGGGGACTGCTCTGGGCCTTATATGACCAACATCCTTCAACTAAACGAAAAGATCTTCAGAAGCTATTTGGCATATATTGGTTGTGGCGAGGATTTAGTCTCCCCGACTGGCCAAAGTTTGACGCTATTCGAGAATTTCCAATTGCCAGTAGAAAAGTTGCATTGAAGCATACTGCGGATATTGAAAGCTTTCCACATTGGTTTAGCGAACTAGCAGATGAGCAATTGGGTGAAAAGTGGCCTCGAATAGCACGAGATTTGAACGTGCCGAATACAGTAAATGTGAGAATCAATACACTCAAGGCTAACAAAGAGGATGTTGTAAATGAATTAAAAAAGGTAGGAATTGAACTCATTCCTCATCCTGTTTTTCCTGATGCACTTTACATAAATGGTCGACCTAGATTAAATCATATTCCAGCCTTTCAATCGGGTTTATTTGAAGTTCAAGATGCTGGATCCCAACAAATTGGTCACTTTCTAAACCCAACGCCCGGAAGCGTCACCATTGATGCTTGCGCCGGCGCAGGAGGAAAAACACTTCTACTAGGAGAACTGATGAGAAATCAGGGACGCCTTATTGCTATGGATGTTGAAGGAAGAAAATTGGGCGAACTAAAGAAGCGTACAATTCGGAGTGGATTGAGTATTGTTGAAACACGAGCTTGGGAGGAACCAATGGTTTTAGAGAAACTGCATGAAACTGCTGATTTTTTGCTGCTTGACGTGCCTTGTTCCGGTACAGGAGTTATTAAGCGTGAGCCAGATACTAAATGGAAGCTGCAACCGACTCATCTTGAGCATCTCAAAGGTGTTCAGGCGGATATTTTGCATCGTTATCCCAGGATGCTTAAAAATGGCGGCATATTGGTTTACGCCACTTGCAGTATTTTACCCATGGAAAACTCGAATCAAGTTCAACAGTTTTTAAAGAACAATACTGCATTTGAATTGATAGAAGAATGTACCGTTGATCCAGGGGAGCACAATGACGGCTTCTACATGGCCAAAATGAAGAAAAAATGAGGACCACGGAACAAGAAAGCTTACATTCAAACTTAGAGCAGCAGAGCGTTGCTGACTTGGTGCGCGGTATAAATACAGAAGATCAGAAGGTGGCACTTGCCGTAAATGAACAGATGACCGCCATTACGGCATTCATTGAAGCGCTAGTCACACGTATGAAACAAGGTGGACGATTATTCTATATTGGTGCTGGTACGTCGGGTAGGTTAGGAATTCTAGATGCAAGTGAGTGTCCTCCCACGTTTGGAGTCAGTCATGATTTAGTAATAGGCCTCATTGCTGGTGGAGATGGAGCGATTAGAAAAGCCGTAGAGAATGCAGAGGATGATTCCAATGGAGCGTGGAAAGACCTTTTGAAATATGATATTACAAATTTAGATACCGTGGTAGGTATTGCTGCAAGCGGGACGACGCCATATGTCATTGGGGGTATTGAGGCTGCTAA
>Ga0181597_10002689_pt1 | contig 19093 bp, 17 predicted proteins | sample 041ome_5_FD_148647 | JGI IMG/M metagenome (GOLD analysis project Ga0181597, IMG submission 148647) | Coastal salt marsh microbial communities from the Groves Creek Marsh, Skidaway Island, Georgia - 041403US metaG (spades assembly) | ecosystem: Environmental > Aquatic > Marine > Intertidal zone... | reverse complement strand
GTGCCAGCACTTCACAAGATGATCAGTTAGTTGTCCTTCTGGGTCATCAACATACGGTTCTCCATATTCATCTTCCCAAAGTTTGGCAGTTTTGTTGAATGTGGATGCTAGTTCAGGAATCTCTTCGGGTTTTGCACCAAATCCTCCATCATGGTCCAGAATTGTTCCCATCAATGCCATACAATCGTTATAGTATGAAACAGGGCTTAGCATGTGAAGGTGCCAAATTTCGTCGATATCGCTTGTTGGAGCAATAGATAATGTTGGGTTTTTTGCAGCTAATTTCAAGAATTTTTCATATCGTTCAATCGAACGAGTTAATTTCTGCGACGACCATTCTTTTGGAAAGGTCTCTGAACGTTCTGCACGGTCTCTTAGGTCTACGCTTACTAGTGCCATCAATCACAAAAAGAATAAATTAGCCTATTTAGTTTACTTTAGCCATGGACATTGAATCTGTTATGCGTAGTCTTACCTTAGATGGTTGGGCAACTTTTGATTCTAGTGTTGTTCATCCAGATGTAGTGATTGAGAATCTCGGTTACATCATTATGGAAAATGATGTCTCTATTGATGTGGAAAGTAAGTCTCTTGTTCGCTCCAGCAACGCATTACCTCCACACACTGATCACCATGCCGTTGAGTATATTCTATGGCATTGTCAAGAACAAGATGTGAGAGGAGGCGAATCAATTCTCGTCGATGGAATCGAGGTTTTCAAACGCCAAAGCCAGGCTGATAGGGAGATTTTGAAATCTATTCTATTGATGGAGCATTGCGTGTTTGAAGGCGATTTAACTCACCATCCTATGGTGTTTGAAGATCGTGATAATCTATCATTGTACTACTCATTCTGGATGGCTGAAGGATTATCTGAATTGCAAAGAAATGCTTTTGACAGATTTACCAAATCTGTAATGGAATCTGAACCAAAAAAATTCAAATTACCTCAAAACTGGTGTTTGGTCATAAACAATAGGAGAATTTTCCACGGAAGAACGGCATTGTCAGATAACTCAAATCGTTTTTTGAAGCGATATTGGATTTCTTCATCGAAGCACAAGAAATTGGCATGACAAAGCTTGATTAATTCGTTTAAGGTTACAATCAAAGGGTCAATGCACAAACCCACTGATTTGTTTTGACCTAATCAGAGGGCTCGCAGTGGGTCGAATCACTCGCTACCCTCTGACAAGGCACCCGTGCAGGGCCCCCAATGATTTGAGATCATTCCTCTTCAAAATACGGCGTGAAGAGTTCGAAAACCTTCCTGGCCTGGGTTTCTGGTGTCAGCTCGAGTTGTTTGATGTGTTCTCGACCAGCCTTGCACCATTCCTTTCTGTTTTTATGCCCCTCTTCGATGGCTGATAGCCAATCATCACCTTCATTCAACAAACGTCCTGTTTTGCCATCAACAACGGTTTCTCTGAACCCTCCTTGATTGGAAACGATGACCGGGCAATCGACAAAATAGGCTTCGGGTGGCGTTAAGCCAAAGGGTTCGTTGATGGCATGACTCACCATGGCCTTCGCATTTCTCATCAAGGCTCGAATGGTCGCCTGGGAGACTCTTGGTAGGGGTTTTAACTCGACATTATTTTTTCTGGCGTGCTCCATGTGTTTTTCATTGACCCCTCCGCCGATTTGGATAATTTGCAGATGAGAATGACTCAAGTTTGTAATCGTCTTCCATAGGCCTTTGGCAAAAACAGCACGCCCAATGGTGATGACGTACTGGTTTTCGACCAGATCAAAATCATTTTTTACGGACGCCCAGTCTTCGTCTTTTGTGGGTTTCATCGGCCAAAGTTTCGGGTTAATACTGGGGTAAAGAACGTCAGATTCAAAACCGTAGACTTCTTTGATTCTCTCGCATGTGTATTTCGAATTCCCACTGATTTTCCCTCGCTTGGAAGCAAGATTTACGAATTTTTCATCTCTTCTTCTCTGTATCGTCAAAAGGAATTTTGTCAATTTGAGGTTTTGTTTGGGTGTTCCGTCAACATCAAAATGGAGATCATTGCTGTGTAAACCCCGGTTTGGCTCGAGGATGTGCGTATGAACAGGAAGGTTGTTTGGTATCAAGGGAAGGATTTCTAAGGAGGCCATCCCCGATGTGATGTTCACGGCATCAATGTTCGAAAATAAGGTGTTCAATCCAACGCCTTGTTTTGTTGAAGAAAGCATGGTGTGCCATTTTTGAGAGGCCGTCCTGGAGGATTTCGCAAAGATTTCCGAAAAAATTCCTCGCGAGTATGTCCAATTGCTTACCGGAGAAAAGAGGGGGATGTTCAATTCATTCAATTTCTCGATGAGTTCTTTATTCGGATGTAAAGTTGCAAAACTGAGGTCGAAATGGTTGGCATAAGCTTCGAGATTATTGAGCAAATCTCGTTCTCCGCCGCCGAACAATTCAAAAGAGCCTTTCACAATTAAAAGGCGCCTTCTTTGACGGTTAGCCATGTGTTCTGTGAGAGGGATGGTTGCTATAATGTTGAGCCGTTGTGGTCGAATGAAGTTCTAATTCGAGGTGAAGATGATTCCATCTTCGCCGATGTTGGTGTCGTACATTTTCTGAAGGACGGTTTTGACTTCTGAAATGTTGTGTTCTTGTTTGTAATCGGGCAGTTTGAATTTGGTAAAATGACCCGGTAAAACCGACATGAAAGTGTCAACGTTGATGCCTGCGACGTTCTTGAGGTGGTGTGGTAGAAACTCAACAACCAATGTTTTACACTGAGATAGAATGTCCACCATGCCTTTCATTGCAAAGAATTCAGACCCCTCGATGTCCAAGAGAACGAGATCATAATCATGGTCGGGCAAATAGTCATCAAGTCTGTGAGATTCCAATTCGATGATGTCCGGGTTGTCAAAATCATACATGAAACTGCTCGTTTTTGGTTTTCTTTTGCTTCCGCCTGAATTGACCGTGTTGAGTAAAAATTCCACTTTTTCGCGTATGTAGTTCGCAAAAATATTGTGCAGTGTTATGTTTTTGACGTTGTTGAGGTGAAGATTTATTTCCAATAACTCGAAGGTCTTCGGATTTGCTTCAATCGCCGTTACTTCTTGACAATGTTTTGAAAGTTGGATGGCTAACGAACTGATGTGGGTTCCGACGATTAGAACTTTTGATTTGTAATCAATGAATGTCTTAAGCCGTTCCACTTCTTCAATTCCAAAGGCCCCCTAAACGCAACTTTTGGCCCACTTCAAGATCCTCAGGGTCAACGGCGAATAAACCGTTTTCACTGTGCGTGATGATGGCTTTGATGTTGTGGCCGAGTTTCCGACGAAGTCGCTTTGACTTTATCTTCTTAAGATCAAGATTGAGCCTCCAGTATCACGCTCTAAGCAAGTCAAATCCTCAGTTGGAGTTCACGGGGTGTCCACGCGCTGTTCAGGAGCGCATAACGGTGTTTTCGTTGCCTTGATTGTTTTGAGGTCTTCCAACAGCCATGTTAATCAAGGCAATGTCAAGGTCGTCATATTCAGTCGCTTCGGTTGAACGAGGACGCCGTTGAATGTCTTGTTTGGGCCGCTTTGGTGGCTGTTCAATACGCGTCCAGAAAGGCATGAATCAAGTTCACGCCTCCGACGGCTGGTGGCGACTTCAGCGCTTGCCGTCGTGGTGTATCGACATCCAATGGGCGCGCCAGTGCCGCCTCAGAGGCCTTCAAACAGACCCTCAAGTCCACTTCGGAAGGCCGCTACGGACCTCCGGTGATCTACCATTTGAATGTGCTCTCGTGCCAAGGCCCCGTACCGTTCTCGATCCTCATACACCGCCTTCAACGCATCGATGACAGCATCAGTGTCATGGCCGTCGTCGACCAAAACACCTCCTTTGCCCAAAGCTTCCTTTTGCGAGCCGACGTCCGACGTGACGCTTGGGACCCCGAACAGACCTGCTTCACCAATGACACGCCCCCACGATCCGGTCGTCTCGAAGAGGATGAGGTGGATGTCAATGCTGGCAAAGAAGTCCGTAGCGTCCACGTGCCCCAGCGCGCGCGCATTGGGATGATGAGCGAGTTCTTGGGGGTATGCACTCCCTCCTGCGATGTGGACTTCCGCCTCCGGCCAGCGCTCAAACAACTTCGGCAACAGGCGTTGATACATCCGTAAACCCTTCTCTGGAGTGACGACCATGATGCCGATGGTGGGCGGTGCTCCATCGGGTCGCTTTGCCTGTGCGGCTGACCTCAAGGCATTCACCTCGTCCATGCTCCCAAAACGGCCACCAAAATCGATGGGAAGCGGCACACTGTGGCCTTTCTGAATGGCAAAGCGGGAGCGAATATCAGCGAGCAAGCCTTCGCCTGCCGCACACACAAGAGCGGCCCCTTCCATCACGGGGCGAAACCGTTCCTCAAGGCGGAACGCCGTATCGTCACGAACGAACATGATGTAAGGCATGCCCCGGGCGGTGAAGGCTTGTGCAGCACCCGGCGCCCACTCGAGTTGGGTCAGTCCGATGCCGCCTGCGTACTCCTGCTTGTCCAACCATGCACCCACACGAGCTGCGAACTGTGGACTCCGTCGGCCGATGTGGAGGTTATGGGCCCACTTCCTGCGCCTCATGCCCCCCTTTCGTTCTCGCAAGCCCCAGGCCACTTTCGACCAAAAACCTTCGATAGGGAGGTCGGTGGTGGTGAAGCTCACTTCGTCGTGAAGCAGACCGATTGGGTCGCCTCGGTCTCGGCTCGCAAAGGCATGAACCGTCCATGGAGGATGTGTTGGAGTGTCGGCGGCGGGGGTCATTGGTACGAAGGTTGGTGCGGTTTCCAGCGTTGGTCCCGGCACCGCAATCCCGTTCAACAGGGCTGCCAAAGAGCGCTCTGCTCCGCCCCCTGGAGGATCGAGATCCCGCACGGCGGCAAAGAGGCGACGGGCGCTCATGCAGCGACCTTCGCTCCGGCCCCTTTGAGCGTTTTGGGCCGCGGTGGAGGGCGCTCTTGGATGATGTTGCGAAGATTTCTCACTCATTCGGAAAAAACACCTTACCCGGTGTTTGCGTTGAACATGTTCTGACCGCTCTTCCGGTCAAGACACCATGGGAAGGTGCTTCACCGGGGGAGCAATGCCCAGGTCTTCGGGGAAGAACATCGTCGGTTCAGGGATCGGTATGGGCGTGATTTCCCGGCCCACCAGAGCGACACGGCTGGGTCGGGAATCGGAGAGCACTTCTCGGTTGGTCAACGGGGCGATGTTTTGCGAGAACGCCATGATGTCGTCGTGGGATGGCATGTTCTCCATCGACAGGTTCTCTCGGCTGTGGCCCACGAAAACGTAGCCCTTGTTCTCGATGAAATCGGGGTCAGCACGGTTGTCGAGTGCAGCGAATTCTTTGATGTGGCTGTCGCTCATGTTCACGCCTTTCATCAGCGTGTGGCGGCACACGATGCGGGTGTCCAACGAGGGCAGGAGGTCGATGGTCTTCTCAAACTGGTCCCAAACACCGCTGTTCCATTTGGGCCGACACACCTCGTCGAAGACCTGCTTGTTTGGGGCGTCCACTGACACGTAGAGCTGGGTCGGCAACGTGTCCAACTTCTCAAGCACCTTGGGCAGCGTTCCGTTGGTCACGAGCATCGTGGTCATGCCGTGCTTGTGGCACAAGTCCATGTATTCGCTGAGGCGCGTGTAAAGCGTGGGCTCACCGTTGAGTGAAATCGCCACGTGCTTCGGGTTCTGAGCGTCCAACCACTTCTCACGCGGCACCTTGGGGTTGCCCCCGAAGCCCGAGAGCAAACGTCGCTGGGCGCGGACCGATTCGTACAACAGATCAAGCGGTTCTTGGTCGGTCAATTCGAGGGTGTCCATGTGCGGTTCACGCCAGCAGTAGGTGCACGCGAGGTTGCACTGGTCGACCACGGGCGACATTTGCATGCAATTGTGGCTGGCGACGCCGTAGAACTTGCCTTTGTAGCATTGACGGTCGCGCAGCAACGATTCTTTGGTCCAATGGCACGTTTTCACGCCACCGTGCTCGCCCACAATGTGGTAGCGTTGCTTTTGCAGTTTGGCTTTTAGCTGCGGGTCCATTCCTGCCATGGGGCTCACTCCTGGAGCCACGGTCCACGGTCGGCACAGGCCGGTTGGGGATGGCTCGGATGCTTCCCCGTGAGGGGGCCTCGCTATCAAGGGCTCGCTCAACGATTGAGGATGGGCAGGAAGGCGTTGGCCGCCTTCTCGCAAGCGTTGGCCACGTCGTCCAAACGCTGGAGAACCCGATACATGTGCATGGCCGCCAGCGCATCATCGTCGCCGTTGGAGAAGACGTATTTTGCAGCCTCCGCTTCGACCATGTCGGCTTCGTGCTCCATGAGGTTGACCTGGCGGATTTGCTCTGCGAGGGCATCTCGTCCGGCTTTGGTTTCGCCCGAGATGGTGAATTCACGCAGGGCGTTCACCGTGTCTTCGTAGGTGGCCACGGTTGCGGCCACCGCCGCTGCCATCTCCTTGAGTTTGGCCTTGGCTTCTTCGTCTTGGTAGAGTTCACGGAAGGCCAGTTGTTCGGCGACGTTTTGTGCGTAATCGGCGATCCGGTCCTGACGGGTCAGCATGTGCAAGAAGTGGTCAATGCCGACTTGATAGCCCAACCGCATGTCTTCGCTGAGCATTTCTCGAAGTTCGGTTTTGAGGTTGTCCGCCTCCAATTCGGCGTCGATGGTGGCCTGAATGGCTTCGGAAGCGTCCTCGCCGTCGCAGACAGCGTTCACGGCCGTGAGCATGTGGTTGGCAGTGACTTCGACCGCTTGAGCGTGCTCGTGGAACTTGTCAAAGGGCGAGCTTTGCAAGCGCTCTTGACTGGCATCCGAGAGGGCGTCTTCGACATGGATCTCGCCGCCGCTCTTCCAGATGGCCACGCCCACAGCGATGAAGGACAGCGGTAAGATCACGATCATGTTCAGCACATCACCGCCCGAGGCCACGAAGAGCACGACGGCACCGAACGCCGCCACGGGAACACTGGCGACCCATGACGCAGCGATTTTTCCGAACACACGGAAGTCAACGCCTTTGGCGCCCCCCGCTAAGCCGACCCCGACCACCGCTCCCACGAGGGTGTGGGTGGTGGAGACGGGCACGGCCAAGAACGGCATGGAAAAGACGAGGATGGTGGTGGCTGCGCCAAATTCTGCTGCAAAGCCACGGGTGGGCGTGATGTCGGTGATCTTCCTTCCGATGGTTTCCATGACGCGCCATCCCCATGTCATCACCCCGATGGCGATACCGGCCGAGCCCAAGAGGACCAACCACAAGGGGATGGGGGCTTCCTCGGCAAGGAGCATGTCCGGGTTGGAGAACACGTCCAAAACGGCGGCCATGGGCCCGATAGCGTTGGAACGGTCGTTGGCACCGTGAGCGAAGGCGACGTAGGCGGCGGTGATGATTTGCAACCAGACGAAGATGCGCTCAACGCCCTTGAAGCCGCGGACCTCCTCTTCGATGTCCACGCGGCGCAGCACGTAGTAAAGGGCGATGCTGGCGAGCACGCCGATAGCGGCGGCGAGCGTCAACGCGTTGAACGGCAACCAAGCGTTATCGGCGTAGGGGTTGAACACCCCGTCTTCCTTGGCGGGCAACCAGTTTGATTTGTCAATCCAGCCGTTGCTGTCCGCTCGGGAGATGAAGCCTTTGAGCGCTTTGAACTGAAGCGCAAGACCGAGAACAAAGAAGGTCGGGAAGGCGAGAATCGGCGCTAACCAGCGGGAGCGGGACACGGGGTCGTCGTTGTCGAGGATGGTCTTCTTGATGATGATGTAGGAAAAGAACGCCAGCAAACCGCCCATCAGCGGACTGGCCACCCACGACATGACCACTTTTCGGACAACCTCCCAATCGATGAGGCTCGTCTCGTGCTTGACCTCGAGGATCAAACCGACGCCGATGATGCCCCCGATGATGGAGTGGGTGGTCGAGACGGGAAGGCCAAGACGGGTGGCGATGGTCAGCCACGTGGCCGCGGCCATCATGGCGGCGATGAAGCCCAAGGCGATGTCCTGCGAGAGAACGGTGTCGGCTACCACGCCCGCATCGTTGAACGGGACCGTGAGAATCCCCTTGCGTACCGTTTTGGTCACGGCATCGCCGGCGAAAAACGCCCCTGCGAATTCGAAGATGGCGGCGATGATCACCGCTTGCTTCAGGGTGAGGGCCCGGGAACCGACGGAGGTTCCCATGGCGTTGGCAACATCGTTTGCACCGATGTTCCAGGCCATGTAGGCGCAGACGATCAAAGCGAGGGAAATCAGAAGCACGGTTACGGGTTCCATGGAGCGCTTTTCCCTTGAGACACTACATATACAGGCTGGTGCATAATCTATATAGGTCTATGGAGTGGAAAGGCCATGGGATACGGCCCGGGCGACCAAGAGGTCAGAAAGTTGCAATCGACGGGCGGCAGCACCTACACGCTGAGCTTGCCAAAACCCTGGGTCGTCGAGTTCGGTTTGGAGCCCCGAGACTCGTTGCGCGTGGATTGGCGGCCGAGCGGAGCGCTTCGCATCACCCCGCTGAACGAACGAACCGTACGTGAACTTCATGCCTTCTTTGACCATTCACGTCTGCCTGAAAACAGCCTTCACGACCATCTCATGGGGGCGTACATTTCTGGAGCCGATGTCATCAAGATCGCTTTTGAGCAGGAGAATTACGCCGTCTTAGCTCGTTCAGTCCGGCGGTTTCTCAAGTCCACGCGCGGCTTTGAAATCGTTGATGAGCAGTCCACGAAGATGGAATTGCGGTGCTTGTTGAACGCCGCCGACATGCCTCTGTACGCCAGTTTGAACCGAATGTACCTCTTGGTGACCTCGCTGATGCGAGATATCATCAACGTTTTCGAAGGCGGCGACGCTGATTTCCTGAGCGATGCTGAGGAGCGGGAATCCGAAGTCGACGCGCTGTTGTATTTGGTTGAGCGGCAAACACGGTTGCTGCTCGACTCCCACAGCGTGTCTTCAAAACTCAACCTCACCCGGCCGCAGGCCCTGGAATACGCCAACCTCGCTCGAAGTTTGGAACGGATGATGGACCACGTGAACGCGCTGAGCCGTTTCACCACGGACCACCCACGTTTTGTCGCCAACGTTGGGTCGTTTCCCCCGCTTGAACACGTTCCAACGTGGATGGGGGCGCTGAAGGAATTGATGATTAACATTCGGACACGAGATTCAACACGGATTGAGGAAGCGCGCCACGTCCTGAAAAGCACCCAGACCGCTTTACTCGCCTACGAACAAACCCACCTCCGCAGCGGTGCTGACGGCGCTGACCTTGCTCACGCCCTCGGGATTTCCGAATCCGTACGACGGTTGTGTGCGTATTCCCGTGATTTTGGGGAGGTTTTGCTCAACATGAAAATCGCTGCAGAAATGACGGCGGCACGGTGATCCACCGGCGACATTTTGGTGTTTTTGAAAACACTTGATTTATTTTTAACATCCATGTGTTGGCAATTTCACCGTGCCTTGAAATAGGATGCGGTGTAAAATATACACTGAAGGAAGCACACCTTCAGGGATCGACATGGACAAAGAACTTGACACCTACACGAAGCTTGCCGTTGAATCGTTTGCGTACCGCAACGGTATCTTCCGGAGTTTCTGGGACCGTTGGATGACCGCCGTTGCGTTCTACCGCAGCGGTGTTGACCGTCGAGGTGCGCTGATGGCAAAAAGGAGGACGATTTGAATGGATGAATACTTGGAACGCTTTGTGGACGAAACGATGGACGCTCAGGTGACCCGAAACGGAATTTTCGCTCGTGAAGACCTCGGTTCGCGTGTTCGCCGCTGGCTCCGCATGAAGTGAAGCGATTCTTTACAAGAAGCGAGGTTCATCGGCCCCCATGGGTCAGAACTGGGTGCCTCACCTGTGGGGTTTGCTCACGCCCGGGTTTACCCTGGCGTGTCTTGTTCTTGGAGAATGGTGGATGGCCGCTCCGTTGGTCCTTCTGCTTCTCGTTTATCCGCTGCTTGAAGCGTTGATCGGGCAGTCCGCCGAAACCGATCCCCTCCAGGTAGGAAGGGCACACGACATCATCGTCCATCTGCATGCGCTGTTGGTCCCCGTGGTTCTGGTCGCCTTGCTTTGGCGGGTCTCCCTTGACGGGCTGACCCTCCCGGTCGCCTTTGGTGTGCTTTCAGCAGGGTTGAGCAACGGGGCCTCCGGCATCGTGTCCGCGCATGAACTCGGCCATCGCCGGCCAAAGTCGAAGAGTTGGTGGACGGCTCGCCTCTCGCTTTTTTCGGTGCTTTACCTTCACTTCACGACGGAACACAACCACACGCATCACCGACACTGGGCAAGAGATGTGGACCCCACGTCCTCGCCCTGGGGTCGCAGCATCTACTCCCACGTGCTCCAAACGGTGCCTCGTCAGGTGAAGGGAGCCTTTCGGGCGCGACCGGTGGACACGCGCCGCTCCCTGTTGCTTGAAGCGACCTTCCTGCTCATCCTCGGTCTGTTCGGTTGGGTGTACCTGGTTGCTTACGTCTGCCAAGCCCTCGTGGCCATTTACCTCCTCGAGTTCGTGAATTATTTGCAACACCACGGCCTTCGGCGAGGGGATGATGAGCGCCCCAACGCCACCCACGCCTGGGAGAGTCGTCACCGCCTCTCTCGATGGACGCTCATGGAATTGCCGCTTCACCCCTCGCATCATCTCAAAGCCAGCACGCCGTACCAACGGCTGGACGTCCACGATGAGGCTCCGCAACTGCCGTTTGGCTACTACGGCATGTTCTGGATCGCCTTGCTGCCCCCACTCTTTTCCACACTGATGAAGCGGCAACATGCCTTGATATTGCCTTCATGATGGGGCGTCATTCATCTTTGGACAGATTCCAAAAACCACCATCGACGGTTGTCGATTCCTCGCTCAGGGGCACTTCTGCCGGCGATGCCTCCTCGTCTTCGGTTGCCTCGGGGGTTGACGTCTCCTCGGTTTGCACCTCCTCGATGGATGGCGTGGCTTTGGTTGAGGCCGTCCCGTGAATTTGAGCGAGCAAGGCTTCCCGGCTGGTGTAGGAAAACGCCGTGGTTGAAGTGCCGTCTTCATCCGATTTCTCGTCTTCGCTGTTCCGGGGTCCAACGTCAATGCCCCCACGGTTGATGCGGACACCAAGCTCCTTGCCGAGAACACCGCCAACAATGGAGGTGAGTCCACCGACAACCAACAACCCACCCACGCCCAAAAAGGGTATGGAGAAGCAAATCAGGAAGACGTCCAATCCGGAGGAACCCGGAAGAACGCCGAGGGCCTCCAACAACGTGAATCCTCCCCCAAAGGCAAACGGCAACCCAAAGAAAAACAGAAACAAACCAAATCCGATCATGGCGGCGCGGGTACCGCCCGCGACCTCCGGTTTTTCCTCTCCTTGGTTTTCTTCCACAATGTCGGCTCTTCAGGGCCCTTCAAAATGCTAGCGGAGATGCGAAAAACGAGGCCTTCAAAACATGAGTTGATATAGCGACTCCAACCGCTGTGGTACGAAAGGTGCTGAAATGCTAACAGTTGAAGGTTTGACAAAATCCTTTGGAAGCGGAAGCAGCAAACTTCAGGTCCTCAAAGGCGTTGACATGCACATCAAACAAGGCGAGATGGTCGCTTTGATGGGCCCATCCGGCTCGGGCAAATCCACGCTGCTCAACATCATCGGCGGCCTTTTGGCCGGCGATGGTGGCTCCATCACGCTTGGAGAGCGCACCTACGGTCGCAAGGGCCCCGCAAGCGTGGTCGACGTGCGTCGGGAACTCGTTGGATGGATTTTCCAAGACTTCCACCTGCTCGACAACCTCTCGGCGTTGGACAACGTCGCCATGGCGCTTGAGCTCTCGGGCATGGACGCCAGCGAGGCTGAAAAAGCGGCCGTGAGCGCCCTTGAAAAGGTCGGACTCGGCGACCGGATGGGCTTTATCCCCGACCAGCTCTCCGGCGGGCAACAACAACGGGTTGCCATCGCTCGCGCCATCGCCGGAAACCGTCCGGTGTTGCTGGCCGATGAGCCAACGGGGAACCTCGACATCGCCAGCGGCAAAGAGGTCATGGCCCTCTTCCAGGATTTATGCCACGACCCTGAAAACCCCATTTCCATCCTTATGGTGACGCACGACCCCGATTTGGCCTCCAACGCCGACCGCATGCTCTTGCTCAACAACGGCAAGACCGAAGCCTCCGACATTCGCTCGGCTTGGGGCCTTGGCGCCGAAGAGGCATCCGTGGCCAACCCTTCCGAGGATGAGACCGTCGCTAACGTCTCTCATGACGGCGATGATGGCGTTGATGGCGTCCAAGCCGAAGCCGTCACCGATGAAACGACGGCCGACAGCGCTCATGAAAACGGAGGTGAAGAGGAATGAGCGATCGCCATGACGGTTTGACCGATGCCGACTTTTCCGTAGGTCGTTCTCGACTCGGCCGCATCAAGCACCGAGCCATGGAGCTTCCAAGCCGGCTCCGTCTTGCAGGCCAAGGGGCATGGCGAGGGAAAGAGCGAGGCCTTGCCGTCATCGCCGGTGTCTTCCTTGCCTCGTTGGTCATCACCACCGTGCTGGCGTACGGCGTGGGTTTGTCGCAACTCTTCTTTGAGGAATCGCTCAAATCCGAACCGTTCGATGCCAAGATCGAATACGCCCGAACCCCGGTCGAGAACGCTAGCGGTTGGTCCAACAACACCTCGACGATGGTCGAAGTCTGCGACGAACTGATGGATGAATTCAGTGAATTCAGCGACTGTACCCTGGTGCTGGGTCGCCAAGGCATCCACAGTGGGGGGTTCTTCAATTTCGAGTTCGTGGTGGCCCAACCCCTTGAAATGCGCGCCATCACCGACGCCGAGAACCCCTACTGGGGCAACGTGACGTTTGATTATCCAGAGGCTGCCGAAGCCGGCCCTCCCATCTCCGACCAGCGCGCTGTTCGCTTCTACGGTCCAGAGGCCTTTGACGGGGAATTAGCAAGCCGCTACGGTGAGCAGATCATCGCCGGCGCCGGTGAATGGCCGTCGCCTGAAAATATGAGTGCGAATCGAGGCATCATCTTGCCGTCCACCATCGCCAGTGAAGCGCAAGCCAACGTGGGCGATGTGCTGGATTCGCTCACCTTCGCCTACGTGGTTGACGAATCTACCTTGCTCGAGGGCACGGTCAACGAGGACAATTGCGCAGGGGAGGTCACACCCGAAAACAACGAGATGATCTACTGTCGCATGTGGATGACGGTCGAGAACCTTACGGTCATGGGCATTTACGAGCCTTGGCCGTTTGGCAACCCGACCCTCCCGTTCAACCCGATTTTCTCCACTTGGGAGGTGTTGACCGAAGAACAACGCGGTATCCTGATGGATCACGACCACATGTATCTGGGCGTCACCATCGACCGCGGCCAACTCCCCACCAGTTCCACGGCCGATGCCGCAGATTGGTTGGAGGCTTTGGGCACCAAGGTGCAAGACGGCTCCTACACCGACGAAGGCGTGGAGTTGTATTACACCGACATCATCAGCGGCACCATCCTCTTCCTGAACATCTTCCTTGGCCTCATTCAGATTTTCGATTACATCATCATGATCCCCATCGTGTTTTTGTCCATCTCCGTGCTGATTTACGGTCTTGTGCTCTCGCTTGAGCAGCGGCGCCGGGAAGTCAGTATCCATCGCGTCATCGGTGCGGACGGGCAAAGCCTGCAGGGCATGGTGTTGCTCGAACTCTTCGTGATGTCCTCGGTGGCGTGGCTGGTGGGTTACGTGCTGGCCCTGCTGGCCGTCCCCATCGTGCTCTCTGCGGTCGGGTTCATGGAGTTCCGGACCGGTGACTTCGACGTCACGCCGACCTTGTCCATCGGTTCCACGCTGTTTACCGCTGTCACCACCCTCGGCTTGGCGTTGCTTTTCGGACGAAGCCGGGCGCGCCAATTCATCGAACTCGAAATCGAAGAAGGTGTGCGAAAGACCAGCCAATCCGCTGAGCCCAAGCGCTGGCTGCACTGGCTGGCCTTCCTCTTCGGCATGTTGGCCGTGGCCGATACATGGCTCGAGGCCAACGGCAGCGAAGACGGCATCGTCTCGAACTTCTTTATCGAGGGCCTCATCAGTATCTTCGGTCCCTTTGCGCTCTGGATTGGCGGTGCGCTGTTGTTGGGTCGCATCGGGGCCAAAGGGCCACAAATCATGCAGGTCATCTTCGGCCGCACCCCGCTGCTCAACGATGTCAAGCGGGGCCTGAAAGGCTCGGGGTCGGCCGAATCCGTGAACCGTTTGGCGGTCATCATGCTGCTCACGCTGTCGATCGTCACGCTGGCCGCCGTGCAAGGTTATACCGGGACGCTCGTGGACGAGAAAACCGTGGATGCCCAAGTCGGCTCGGATTTGAAAATCACCGTTGAGCAACCGATTGGGGAAGCAGCCTTGCTGGCGCTGGTGGGCGAATTCACCGCTTCAGGCGTGACGCCGGTTGCTACCAGCGTGCCCGAATTGGCGCTCACCGATTCAACCGGTGGTGATTCGTTGCAGAGTTACGTCTTGCTCGACCAAAACGGTGACGTGTTGCGTTGGAGCGAGCAAGCCCTTCCCGGCGACGATGTTGATGCGGCGCTGGCAGCCTACGCCGCAGGCGGCTTTAGTGCGGGTGAAGACTCGGCGTATTCGCTTGACCTGCCCGGCTCCGACCGCGGCGGTGACGAGAACCGCCTTGACGACGTCTTGCTCAAGCCTGGCGACGAGAAATCCGAAACCCTGACCTTCGTTTGGGAAAAAATCGAGTTCAACTTCACCACGGGCGGGTCCAACCAATCCGACCCGCTCGCCCTGTTCGAAGCATACACCCTGCTGATGGACAGCGATTGGTCCCGTCTGAACCTCTCGGGCCAGAGCCTCAGCGGCCGCGACATCGGCCGAGTGGACCTTTCGGGCAGCAACCTGTCCGGAGCAAATCTGGCCGACGTGAACCTGAGCGAAGCCATCCTCGTCGATGCGGACCTTGCCTATGCGGACCTGAGCGGAGCGAACCTGCAAAACACCGTCCTCGTGAATTTCATGGGCGGCTCGCTGGAAGGCACCGACTTCACCAACGCCAACCTCGAGGGTGCTTTCGGCTTCTTCGACCTCTCGGGTGCGGTGTTGACCAACGCCACCTGTCCCGACGGTTCTTCGGCCGACGAGACGGCCTGTGTCTCCGGGGCTTCGCAAATTCCTCCGCCTTTGGCGGCCGACCTCTTCTTGGCCGACACGCGAGTCACGGTTGTCGTGACCCCGTTCACCACCGAGATGTACTACATGGGCGTTCACGAATACATCCCCGGTGTGAACGCCGTGACCGCCCCCTCCGCCATCATCATCGGCGAGGCATCGTGGCGCGACCTCGTGGGTGACGGTACGGCCGACAACTACACGTCAACCACATGGGTGGTTGAGGTGGACGGTGTTGAGGGCGATGCACTTGAGGCCTTGGCCTCCAAACTCTCGGCCGATGCCCGTGTATCGGGAGCCGAGGACTGGTCGAGCACCCACAAAGTGGTCGAGCGCAACGGCGGGCTCATCTTTGGAACGCCCGGTCTGCTCTCGCTGCAGTTCGTCGTGGCCAGCGTCGCTGCTGTCGCTTCCAGCTTTGTGTTCCTCTCGCTCGTGCTCAGCCAGCGACAAAAGGAGTTGGCGGTGTTGCAGGCGATCGGGGCTTCACCCAACCAAATCATCCGCCTCGTGCTGTTTGAGATCCTCTCCATCGTGATGGTCTCCATGGCGCTGGGCATCGTGCTCGGTGTTGGCCTGGCATTGTCATTCAACGGGTTCTTCGACGTCTTCGGCTTCATCTTCCAAATCTTCGGCGGTTCAACCACCACCATCCAACGAACACTGGTGTACCCGTGGACGCAGATCATTCTCGTGTCCCTCGCCGTGTTTGCGGCGGTGGTCGTGGCGCTGTTGGTGACGACTCGACGGGCCTTGAAGGCGGATTTGGCCAGCGTGCTGAAGGGGGAGTGAAGATGAGCGAAACGATTCTGCAAGCCGATGGCCTCTATCACGTCTATGAATCGAAGGCCGAGGACGGCAACGTCGTGGCGCTCCGCGGCCTTCACATCAACATGAAAGCCGGCGAAGCCATCGCCGTGGTCGGCCCCTCGGGTTCAGGAAAATCCACCCTCATGAAGTGCCTTGGCGGTTTGATGAAACCGAGCGCAGGTTCGGTCAGTTTGGCCGGCAAGAACATGACTCGGCTCACCGGTCAAGAACTGGTTGAACTCCGCCAAAAGACGGTCTCGTTCATCTTCCAAGAAGGGAACCTGTTGCCCGACTTGAACGCTCGGGACAACGTTGCCCAACCGCTTCGCCACCAAGGGGTCGCCTCAAAGAAGGCGCTTGCGCTCGCCGATGCCATGCTCAAACGGCTCGGCATGGCCCACCGGATTCAAGCCCTGCCCGCCATGCTCAGCGGTGGTGAGCAGCAGCGCGTCGCCATCGCTCGGGCGCTCATCACCCAACCTCGCCTCATCCTTGCCGACGAGCCCACCGGGGCGCTGGATCCCGTGACCAGTCGGGAGGTCTTGGCGCTGTTCAAGGACCTGCACCAAAACGACGGGGTGTCCTTCCTCATCGTGACCCACTCGAAGGAGGTCGCTGCTTTCGCCAACCGGTCGCTGGAATTGCGAGACGGCCGCTTCGTGGCTGAACACGGGGAAGGCGTCAACGTCGAGGACTTGAGTCAAGACCGTGAACTCATCATCGACGAGACGGGTACCGTCACGCTGCCTCCCGACCTCTTGGTCAGGCTCGGCGGTGCCGGACGCTACACCGTGGGCAACGTTTCCAGCGGCTACTTGTCGCTTCAGGGCGAGGCCGTGGAGGCGATGGGCAAGATGGAACTCGCCTCTGCGTGTCCGGCGTGCAAGCACGATTACGGTACGGGTGACGACCAGTTGTGCCCCTCGTGCGGTTCAAGTAGGCCGATGGTTGAGGTCAAAGCGTGAAGCAATGGGTGACCTTTGTCGGCTATTTTGAGGGCTTTTCCTTCCTCGTCTTGATGTTCTACGCCATGCCGATGAAGTACTTCGCCGGCGAGCCCGAAATGGTTTCCTTGTTCGGCTCCATCCACGGCGGCCTGTTCGTGACCTACGTCGGCCTGTTGCTGATGGGCGTGGGCAAGCACTGGAACCGCACGGCGCTGATGCACGGCTTCATCGCAGCGGTGGTGCCCGCCGGGCCGTTTTTGTTTGAAGGCATGCTCTCGTGTGGAGAGTACGACCTTCAAAACCCGTGATGATGGTATGTTGTTGCCCTCTACATAATATAACAGAATGTAGATTTCTTGCCACGAGTGAGAAAAATGGATGCAAAAAAAATCTTCCAACCAAAAATTTGGTACATCCTCTGTGGCGCTATGGCGTTGCTTGGGGGTATCGATAACAACATCAATGCAGAATCATGGGCAAAAAGCGCCTGGGGGGCCGACGGCGTGAACGACCAAAGCGTCGCCATGGAAGTGCTCTTCGGCGTCTTCATGATTGGGTTTGGAGCCATGGGCCTCGTGTGTGCTTTCGTCCTTGAGGGGACCGTGCAAGCCAAGTTCGCTATGGTGAACGGCGGTGTCATGATCGGTTTCTTCGTTCTTCTTTTCGTCTTGCTCGGGGGAACGGGCTACGCCTTCCCAAGCGCTGGTTTCTTGGCGCCGCCCTTCGTCCTCTTTGGGGGGCTCATCACGGCGGGTTACCTCCACATGAACGATGATGAAGCTCCTCCTGCGGAGGTCTGAAGATGAACGTCCTTCACAACACCAAACTCTGGTTGATCATCGTTGCCCTCGGCCACACCCTTCTCGGCGTTGGTGGTGCCTTTGCGACCTACGGCAGCGACCAACTCGCCATCCTTGGTTTCTTCTCGCTCACCAGCGTTTCGCTCTTTTATGCTGCTTTCATGCTTGAAGGCCAAGCCCAAGCCCGTCTCGCTGCCGTTCTTTGCGGCCCAGCCGTTGTCTGGTTCGTGGTTTGTGCCGCCCTAGGCCTCGAGATGCTTGGCGACCCAGCCGCTCCTTTACCAGAGGCAATTATGCCAATTGTCCTTTGGGGCCTGCCTGCGCTGTCGGGTGTAATGGGCTGGAACATGGATGACGCTGCACCTGCTGCCGAAGCTTGAGTTCGAACCGAACCGCCTCAAGCAGCCTTGACGCCCTCGGGCCAGAGCACGAGAATCAGTGTTTTGCCGCGCGTTTTGGGCGTGTGGGTCGACTCCGGGTCCATCCAAACGATGGATCCAGTAGGATAGGTTCCATCTTCATCCCAGACTTCGCCTTCGAGCACGACGTAGCACTCGCCACCGGGATGGCTGTGGGGCATGAAGGCGTCCACTTCCACCTCGGACTGGGCTTCGTAGAGCACGAGCGAGGTCTTCTCTTCGCGCTTGAGTTTGCCTAGGCGCACACCGGTGCCGAAATCCTTCCAGGAGACGTTCTGTGCGAGCCATGCTTCGTCGATGTTGAACCCGAGCCAGTTGGACATGTCGTGGGTGAAGACCATGCCCAGCCCAGCGAGCGGTGAATCATCATCCCTTCGGTGAAATTGGCAAGGACTATACGGGGGGCTTTGTCTCAAAAAAACCATGAGCGCACGAACCGAAGAGCGTTCCTGCAACGCATGCGGGACCAGCACCACACACCTTCGAGGGGCCAGTTCGCCCTACTGGCACTGTTTGGATTGTGGCGCTCGTTCGGTGTAAGGATTCACGGCGTGGCTGACTCCGCCTGCAAGCGGTCCTTGCGCAAGACGTAGAACCAGAGGACGGCGAGCGCTCCCACGTTGGAGAACCACACGATGGGGGTGGACCAGCGTACCCCGTCGAACATGGCATCGGAGATCGGGTGGAAGACCGGCGTGGGGAAGAACTGCAGCGTGTGGGTGGGGATGTCGAGGGCGATGTGGACGTACCATGGCGCCCAGAGCAGGAACGCGAGTTTCAGCGGGTTGCCGCGATGTTGAACGGCAAACTGGTCCTCAAAGCGCGAGCCTTGGAATCGGGTGAACAACCACCACGAGAGCAGCAAGCACACGGTGACAACCACGGCGCTGTGGCTGAACCGGTAGATGTCCCAAGCGATG
>Ga0181597_10002675_pt1 | contig 19155 bp, 9 predicted proteins | sample 041ome_5_FD_148647 | JGI IMG/M metagenome (GOLD analysis project Ga0181597, IMG submission 148647) | Coastal salt marsh microbial communities from the Groves Creek Marsh, Skidaway Island, Georgia - 041403US metaG (spades assembly) | ecosystem: Environmental > Aquatic > Marine > Intertidal zone >... | reverse complement strand
AGAAAGAGATACGAAGAAGCGCGTGAGAGCAAGCATCGTATCGTGAGTTACTATATATAAAAACCATATTATAATATCAATATTATTACAAGTCTTGAGTTGAGGAAAAAATACGGGTACTTTCGTTCGTTCGTTTCTTTTCCATCATTCGCTCGCTAATGCTTTCGACTCTCTTCAATCGTCTACGTCCATCTTGTCGTCGCCGTCGTCCTTCTCTTCTTCTTCTTCTTCTTCGGAGTCCTCGTCGTCCGGCTCGTAATGCGTCCCTTCCGGTAAAGGGTAAACGAACGCCTTCTCCGCTGTTGCGGCATCTCTTTGTCTCTTTTCTAAACTATCCGGCTCTTTCGCCGCGTCGTTGACCATATCCGCGTCGTCGTCGTCGTCCTCCTCCTCTTCCTTCTTCTTCGCAACCGCTCCCGCGCCGTGTGTGTCTGTCAAATCTATGCCTCGTCGCCACGCGTCGTACACGCCTTTGAAATGTTCCAACGCGTACCCTTCTGGATTACCGTACCGAGCGGATTTCCAACCGTCGTCTGCTTTTTTGGATGGATTCACGTTCCGTTTACAATGAATCGCCCACGCCGACGGACTCGTGTACACTCTCCGATCGCAGCTGCCCACTTTGCACCCGCAAATAATCTCCCCTTCCTCGGTCAAATCTCCAGTATACACGTTCCCTAAATACACGACAAACATCTTCTTCTTCCCATTTAACAGAAATCCAAGCTTTGTCAGCGTCGCTAAATTCACCGCCACTTTCACCGGTCTCCCGAACGCCGCCATGTGCGCGTCTGCGTTTATCTGTCCTCTCTGCATGGCGTTCATCGCCCTGCTCCCTCGGTTCACAAAGCTCAACTCGTCCGCTCTCCTCGCTCGATCTCCCGCGACAATCCCGCTGGTATAATTCGGATCTTCCTTCTTCCTCCTCGCGGTTAACTCGTCGTGTCTTTTCTTCCATCGTTTCTTCGATTCAATCAACCACTTTCCTTTATCGCGTTTCCAGAGTTGCAACATGGCGTCCGCCTGCGGTTGCCGGTCTAAAACGATTTGCATCGTCGCCCAGTCTCGGCCGACGTCCACTTCGTTCGTCTCGTCTTCCGATTCTTCTTGCTCGTCTTCGTCGTCATCTTCGTCTTCGTCTTCATCGTCCTCGTTTTTTTGCGCATCATCCCCTTTCGTCGTCGTCGTCTTCTCGCCGCCTTGTTCTCCTCCTCCTCCTCCTCCTCCTCTCGAAGGATCGGAATTCAAATTTAACGTTGTTTTCCGGTCCGCCTCGGCTGCGTTTAAGAATATGTCCTCCTCTTTTTCCTCCTCCAAAATGTCGTCCTCGGCAAAAGCCTTCTTCTTTCCTTCTTCGTTTTCTTCGTTTTGCTGCTTTATCGTCGTCGTCGTCAAAGTCGAGCATCCGATGCGCAGAACTTTCCCGGTGTACCCGGAGACGGAGACGAGCGATTTGATTCGTGTCGTTGGAGTATTTTTGTTGTCGTTGGAGGACATTTCCATCGTTTGTATCATCTCACTCTCTTTCCTAGTGTCCAGGGATGATGCAAAAGTCTTCGTCCTCTTTGTCTTTGTCTTTGTCTTCGTCTCCCGCGCGTGTAAAGGTACGACAGAAAAGGACAACGTTGTTTGATGTGAGGCATTCGACCCCCAAGAAGGAAAGGTGGGAAACGTGAAAAACGCTCGAAAAATGGCGCATAAAAAACGAAGGAAAGCTCTACTAAAGCAGAAGCGGGTATTGGTGATAGTAGTCTATTAGTAGTATTCGTATTACTCTTCGAGTAGTCGTTGCACTAAATCGGCTTTCAAACCATCCACGGGCAAACCTTTCGCGGTTAACATTTCTTTGAGTTCTTTCACGGTTCGTTTGCTCAAAGAAGTCGTCGTTTCTTTGTCGTCATTTTTTTGTTTCGACGATTGGCCGCTCGGTCCCGGTGGCGGATGGGGTTCGACGGAAGCGCTTTTGGAGCGGCGCGTTGAGCGTCGTGGTTGTTCTTCTGGCGCGGGAGATGGAGATTTCGACGATCGAGCGGCGCCGCGCTTTCTCGGCGCTCTAGCCGCCGCCTCTACTGCTGTTACTGCTGCTGCTGCCGGTGGCGGTGGCGGGACGTCTATCTCTTTCTCCTCTGGTATCGTCTCCGGGATGTTTTTTGGCTTTTCTTTCTCCTCTCCCGCCGCTTTTTCGGGTTTCTTCGCCGGCTCGCTCATCGTCCACGGCGCCAAATCTTTCGCGTGTATCCCCGGCGATACCGAGCGTTGTCTCGTAAATCCTCTGCTCCCGATTTCAGGAATTTTCGGCCCGTCCGCTCTGTTTCTATTCGTATTCAAGTTCACCGACGGTCTCGTCCACGTCTTGGCCGCTTTTTGTTTCGAAGGCGGCACGTACGGCGCCGCTTTCATCGTCATCTCCCCGGGCGGCGGCACGAACTTCTCCTTCCGCTCTCCTTCTTCTTTCACCTCTCCGTCTTCTTCTCCGTCGTCGTTGTTCGCATCATCACGCTCTTCGATGTTTGCTCTCATTTTCTTCGGCGGTGGCGGCACAAACGACGTATTCTTCTTCTGTTCCTTTTCTCTCGTCCACTCGTTCGTCGTCGTCGCCATCCGTTCTCGATCCATCGGTCCCTCGTATTCTCTGATCCCTCTCCCTCTGTCGTCGCGGTGAGTATTCGACGGTGGTGGCCTTTGAAACCGTCTCGGCGCCGGTCGTCCTCCTCCTCGTCGTTCCCAACCCCGATCATCACCATCGTTATTCTCCTCCTTTGTCTTCTTCTTCATGAAATCCGCCGCGCGTTCGCTCGCGCGTTCATACAGTCGAATTTTTTTCAGCAAATCTTTCCTTCTCTGGAGGAGCTTTTTGTCCTTCATCTTTGTCACGTCGTCGTCGTTTCTCTTCGTCTTCTTCGTCTTCTTTCGTCGTCTTCTTTCTTCGGAAGAGGAGGAGGAGGAGGACGAGTGAGAGGAGGACGAAGATCCTCCCGTTTCTTCGCTCTCCGAAGACGACGAAGAGGATTCAGAGGAGGAAGATTCATCATCTCGCCGCCGTTTTCTTTTTGCCATTTTCGTTGTGCTCTTTCTGCTGTGTTGTTGGTGTCACTTTCGCGTCTCGTCGTCTCGCTCTTCGAAAGAACGTGTTTTGACGCACAGAGTGGTGAGAGAGAAATCGCGTTTTATGCCGGTGTTTTGTGTGGTTTATGCGCGTGAATGAGAAGACTATTTGTGGGGTACTCTTTTAGAGGGAACTCGAGACAAAATTTCCCTCATTTTTTTTACTCTCCTACTACAACTGCATATAGTATTACCGAGCGACATCGAACGCGGGATTCTGCGGCCTGGCTTTCCCTATTCTCTCCCTGATGTACACCTTTGGTTCGATCAACAACGTTTCACTCTTTTCGTTTTTCCCGCGTTTTTGTCTTTGTTTCTTTTCATCTTTTCTCTTCTCGAGAAGAGATTCAATCTCTTTCTTTTTCTCTTCGACAAACGCGTTGGCTTTTTTACCGAACGCGTCGACGAAGGGTATGTCGTTTTTGCGATTCGGGTCGCGGAGGACGAGGTGGAAGGAGACACAGGCGGCAAGGATGGAGAGACGGCGCGTCCATCTCGTCCATTTTAGTTGTTCCAGTTCCAGTTGTTGTTTGGTTTTGGATTTCGGTTTCTTCTTCTTGGACGTGACTTCTTCTTCGTCGTCCTCGTCTTCTTCATCCGCGCGAGCGCTACTATTCGCGGGGGCGGCGGCAGCATTTTTCGCGGACGGTGGTGTCGTCGAGGAACGAATTTGACCCATTTGGCTACTACTAGTTGGGTTTTGGTCGTCTCGTTGGTTGCTCACCGAAAACGCTGGAATGGCGGGTTCGTTGCCTCTCAAATACTTCTCGTGTAGAACTCCCGCCGCTCTCTCTTTGGTCAAATTGACGTACCTGCCTCGTCTGGCTCGAGACGTCGCATCGATATCAGTTCGTAAAGCAATCTCTAAATTCTCCAAGTTCGTCTCTCGTTTGCGCTGGAAAGACATTTTCGCATCTTCGAGGGTTTTGTGTTTTGCCATTTTCGGAACGTCCTCCGTCTCGAGAGCTGTTTGGACCGCGTCTATGAATTTGCCCGGATGCGCCGTCGCCAGAACGACGAGAGCGTTTTCACCGTCGTGGTTGTTCAAACCCATCGATTGCGCTGCATGTAAAGCTACTGCCGTGTGCGGACATGCCAAGTATTTGTGCACGTCCAAGTTATATTTCATGCTCTCAAAGGTGTCGTAATCCGACACCTCCGCGGTCAAAAATGTCTCTCTGAAATTTCTCAAAACTTTCTTCGGCAACGTCGCGTGTCCGTAAAATTCGTACGTATCTTGAATCCTCCGTAAAATTTCGGTATCGCCTTCCGCGCAATAATATACAACTCGCCACAAGTTATATGGCATCACGCAATCCATCGCCGACGCGACTGTCTTCTCTGCTTTGCTCTTTTTTACAATCTCACCAGTCATCGCAATCTCGTGCGCAGCTCCGTTCGCGTTGGTCGCTAAAACCACTTCCGTCATGGGCAAACCCATCTCTCGAGCTAGCTGAGCGGTGAATGCGTGTCCCATCGCCCCAGTCGGCACCACGCACGTCATCGTGTGGTTCTCAATCTCCTCCTCTGTCGTCTTCCCGTGCATGGTTCTAAAATAACACCAAAAAAAATGAGGCAGTTGCGCTAAAATCCTCAAAATGTTACAGCTATTCAACGACGTGATCCCGTTCCTTTGCACAAACTCCTCGTCCGCAAAGATCTTCGAGCACACGTCGTCGATATCGTCGCACCCTCTTTCGCACTCTTTCACTTCAATCGCGTTCACATTGTCACCTCTCTTCGTCGTCATCTGCCTTTCCTGCGCTTTCGAAATCTTCCCGCTCGGGTACAGACACCAACAATCGATGCGATTGTTCCCGAACTTTTCAATCGCATCCAGCGTTGCCGGCCCGGTATCTCCCGTCGTCGCTACGATCACGTTCGCGCGTTCGTGTTTTTTGCTCAAAAAAAACTCAATCATCTGCACCGCGAACGCGAGCGAAATATCTTTCACCGAAAGCGTCGGTCCGTGGAATAACTCCGCCACGTGAATTTGCACTTTCGTTTCGGGATATTTTTTACTCTTTTTACTCTTCTTCTTCTCATCGTCATCATCATCACTATCTTCGTCTAAAACGACCAAAGGCACCACGATATCGCTCTCCTCGAACCCTTTGTAACACTTCTTCACGATCGACCGTAACTTCTCTTTCGGAACGTCCGTTTCGGTGATGAATAAGCGGAGAATCTCGAACGCTAAATCTTCAAATCCTAAACCGCGAAGGCGTTTCAGTTGCGCGCGATTGAGTTTCGGAATCATCTGCGGGACGAACAAACCTTGGTCGTTCGGGAGATTCAATAAGGAAGCGGCGTGTAAGGAACACTTATGAGTGCCGCCTCGGGTGGAGACGTACCGCATTCTTTATTTATTTATTCTTAGTACGTGTTGTTGTGAGTATTTATTCGCGTTGTTTGTTATTGTTGTGTCGCATTTGAAAATGAGGGAGAGAATCTTTAATAAAACGCAGTAGTACGATCGATGATGTTTGAAAGCAACACGCGTAATGCATCTAATAAAATGGAATAATATGTTCACTAATTGTTCTTCTTCTTCTTATTATTATTATTACTGGTATCAATTACCGGGTGGAGGCGGTGGCGGTGGAGGTCTTCGTAACGCGGCGAATCGATTACCGCCGGGCGCGTATCCTCCTCCGGGAGGCGGTTGTTGATAGTATCCGGCGGCGGCGCCTCCCGTACCCGGCGGTGGTGGTGGTGGTTGAGCGTACGCCAGGTTTGGTGGTATTTGCTGGTAGTATTGCGGGGGAGGTTGCTGATACGCGCCGTGTTGTTGCGGTGGCATCATGACGCCTCCTCGTTGTTGCATCTGCAAAGACTGCATGAGGATGCGTTTACCGGCGTCGTTCAAACCGGCGGAGTTCCCGTTCGTTCTTACGACGTTCACGCGCAAACGAGAATCTTCGATGAAGAGTTTTGGTGGTGGTGGCACGTCGCTCTGGTCTAATATAGGTTTCGGTAACACCGTACCTTCCAACAACCTCGGCGGCACTTTCGTCGTGCCTAATCGATACCGAGCGCAAACAACCCTATTCTCGTTGATATTCTCTTCGCGCATCATCGGCGACTCGATCTGTTTCGGGCAACAATCGCCGTCCGAGGTTTTCAAAGGGAGCACTTCACCACACGCGCCGTCGGCATCAGCAGCAGGGATTTTCAGCGCACATTTTTCGCGAATATCCTCGTCGTCAATTTTCGACGCGACGTTGGCGATTTTCAACATGCACTTGGAAATTGAAAGTTGTTCGTGCGCGTATAAGAGCTCGATGTTGATCGTGTTTCGGTTCGCTTCTTCCGGCGTTAACGTGCAATCCAAATTTCGTGTTTCCGTGAGTAAACGGTCGGCATCGATCCACGGTAACAGTGCCACTGCTTGCCATGCGAAGCGTTTGCCGTTCATGTCCAAATCAAAATGTTTCGGGTAGAAATCGATGATTGGACTGTCCTCATCCGTCATCAACGGGTAAAACGCCGGAGGTAACGCGTGCGCGGAAGCCGCAGGTAACACGCCCATCAACTGATCGAACGGTTTGAAAGGTTTTCCAAGCTCGAATTCTGTGGAGATGAGTTCTAAATCCACCATATCCGTCGCGAACGGCGCGTAATGGTACGGATAAAACCAACCCCAAGAGCAACACCCCTCGTAATAGTACTTACAGACCCACAGTAAACCTCTTATGAACTCTTCCACCATGCCTCGAACAACTTTTCGTCGCGAGTTTAAATCGTGCGACCCCATCTTCGTGTCGTAATACCGTTCTTTCCATCCAATTTCCCCTAATCGAATGTTATCCGCTTCCATCTCGTCCTCGCGATCGTTCTTCTTCTCCAACAGCTCGTCCAATTGTTTCAAAAACACCGCTTTTTCCATCGCGTCGCCTTTTTTCAACCGAGGGATTTCCGACGGTTTCGGACATCCGCATCGAAAACACGATTTGCGCGTTTTTTGCATGTCGCCGCAACCGGACGGACACCGCCAATCGCCTGGTCTCGCGTCCGCGCCGGTTGCTTGGACAAACTCAAACGGCACGTCGTCGTCGGTTTCGATGGATTCAAATCCAGAATCTTCTCCTTCCTGTTTGACTTCTTCTTTCTTGATTTCGTTGAACAAATCGCTCGCGTTTTTTACTCTGTTCTTGGTCTCGTCTTTCTCCTCTTCTTCTTCTTCTTTAACTTTGGTTGTACTTTTCGCTTTCTTCTTCCCTTTGTCATTGATCTCTTCTTCTTCTTCTTCTTTTTGTTCTTTCGCTAACGCTTTTTCAGATTCCAACGCGACTTTCTTTCCCAACAACTTCGCTTTCAACGCGGCCGCGGCGGAAACATTCGCCTCGGCGTCTCTCCCAATGGGTTTCACCTCGGCAAATTGAGCTGATTTACGTTTCACACCTTTCGTGTTTGCCGCGATATACGCCGGCGCGCGATCGGACGCGTTTATCGATCCACCCAAAGCACTTTTACCAACCAAACTGCCTTGATTGTTCTTCTTATAAAACTGTCTGGACATGTCTTTCTCGCGTTTCCTTCTCGAACGCATCTGCGCCTCGCGTTTCGCTCTCTTTTGGAAAATCTGCTCCTCGAATTGCGCCACGGCTCGCACGAATTGTCCGACCCGGCGTAAATTCGGCGTTCCGTCTTCGACTAAATGTCCGCCTAAATTCCCCAACTCCTGCTTATAAATGGTCATCAATAAATCAATCGCGCCTTCTCGAATTTCCAACGTCGGCGAATGAGGTAAAAAATCGTTCCCGACGAAGAAGCACATAAAGACGAAATCGTCGAATAACCGTTCGCGGTCGATGGTAAACGTCTGCGGTAAAACGTGCGGACTCAAGTCTAACGCCAAATATTCCCGTAATATGGTCACCGATAATAATTGAAACGGTTTCCTCGCGATTGCAATTTGCTTCGCGTTTTTATCGATCGCACCAGCGCCCCCGTTTTGCGCCGATTCGTTTGGTTTCTGTTGAAAGACAACTTCGCGTAAAATATGAAAATGCGGTTCGTGCGTCGCTAAAGCCAACATAATTAAATCGGCGTCTAAACCGTACACCACGTGTCGCGTGTTTGGGTCGTAACCGCCGCCATTCGCACACGCTCTCTGTTGTCGAATGTAATGCATCGCTTTGTGTTCGCCTTCTCCCGGAACGCTCGCGTCGCTCACGATAACTTTGATGTTTTTCCACCCTTTATCTGTATTTTGTTTCTTTCGCACGTAAAATTTTAACGCTTCGGCTAATCGTCCCATAAACGGCGTCCCCGGAGTAATCACGTTGGAATCAAAAACGCCGCTTTCAATTTTCGGCGGTACCTCGATCCCGTCTCTTCTTAATTTCTCTCTCAACTTTTCCTCTTCGATTTTCTTCTCCTCGGCTTCTTGCGCCGCTCGAAATCTCCGACTTCTCTGTTGATTCATCTTCGCTCTCGGCGCGACGCCGTCGATGGCCATGTATAAAACCTTCCTCGGTCGAATCATGAGAAACAATCTCTCGATGTACTCGAAAATGTTCAAAAACACTTCCTCCTCCGTCGTCGGTGGCGGTCGGTCCTCCGGGTGAAAACACGGGTGGATGATCCCGTTCATGTCGAGATACAGATTGTCAAACTCCTGCCCGTTCGGGTTCGCTTTCGAGGAATCCACGAACACTTTATTCCCGTTGATATCCACGACTTCATCTTCTACGACGTCGGCGATGATTTTCGGGTATTTCACCGAGAGCCATCGGTAAAACGCCGGGACACCCATTCTTACTCTTTCTTTATTCCTTTAAAATACTTTCGATAAAACAGAAGAGAAACACCCAACCCGGCGGCTGATGAATGTCTCAGGAATCGAATTTCCAATCGGTCTCTCTCTCTCTCTCTTAATAATAAGACTTTTCAACGCACCAAAAACAAACACACACAAAAACACCAACAAACGCTCTCTCTCTCTCTTCTCTCTCTCTCTCTCTCTCGAACAGAAGAGCGCGAAAAACAAAGAAGAAGAGACAACGAGTAGTGAGTAGATGTAATCGATGATTTTTGTGCTGTCACTTGGTTGTTTTTTTCTCTTTTTTGAAAAATTTTTGCAAATAAATTGTTTAGGGTATTAAAACCTAATTGTGTACGTGAAAGACACGAGGAGAAAATTTTCTGCACTCGTCACAAGAGAGAAGAGAGAGAGAGAGAAGAGAGATGGATTCAGCCAACGACGAGAAGGAAACAAAGACGACGAGCGGTGCGAGCGCGAGTAAATCAAACTTCGACGCCGTCGTCGTCCACCCGTTAGTTTTGCTCTCCGTGGTCGATCACTTTAAAAGAGTCGACGAGGTAATGCACAACGCTGCTTGTTTTTTTTTCTCTTCTGTTTTTTCCCACTTTTTGCGATCTGATTTTGATGATGATGATGTGATGATGATGATGTCAATCTCTCTCTCTTCATCTCTGTGTGTGTGTGTGTGTGTGTTCTCTCAAGCGCGATGTTTTTATCGATGTTTTTTCTCTCTTTTTCCTTTTAAATGTATTGACGCACACTAACATCATTATCAATCAGGGCGACGAGGACGACGACCAAGAAGACGAGGACGAGGACGATTCGAACCAACAGGCGAAACGACGCGTCGTCGGCGTCTTACTCGGTTCCGTGGCGAACGACCGTTTGGACATCACGTCGTCGTTCGCGGTACCTTTCGAGGAGGACCCGTCGGATGCGTCGATTTGGTTTTTCGATCACGCGTACGCGGAACAAATGTACCGAATGCACTCGAGAATACACGCGAAGGAGAAAGTGGTCGGATGGTATTCCACCGGGCCGAAAATCCGGGAGAATGATTTAGACATCGGGGAGTTGTTTGAGAAATATTGCGCGGATCCGGTGTTGGTTATCGTGAACTTATCGCCGACGGCGGACGACGCGCCGACGAATGCGTACAGGGCGGTGTTGGACGTGAAGGAAGACGGAACGATGACGCAGAAAGCGCAGAAGACGCACGAGCACGTGCCGTGTACGATTGAGGCGAGCGACCCGGAGGCGATTGGCGTTGAGCATTTGTTGAGAGACGTGAAGGACGCGACGGTGAGCACGCTGAGCACGCAAGTGAAAGAGAAAGCCAGAGCGTTGAGAGGATTGGAAACGAGATTAAAAGAGATTAAGAAATACATGGAGTTGGTGTTGAGCGATCAGTTACCGGTGAACCAGGAGATATTGGGAGAGTTACAAAACGCGTTCAACGGGTTACCGAATTTGAATTTAGAGAGTTACGTCAAGGCGTTCGCGGTGGAAACGAACGACGCGCAGTTGGTAATTTATTTAGGCGCGCTCATAAGAACCGTGGTCGCGTTGCACGATTTAATTAATAACAAGATGGAACAGAAAGAACGCGAACGGGTGAGCGACATGCACGATGCGGAGGATACCGTCGACGGCGGCGTTGGCGCTGATGAAGACGCGATGAAGAAGAAGAAGGAAGAAGAGGAGAAAGAGAGTAACGACAAAGAGAACGATAAGAGCGTATCGAACAAGAAGAAGTAAAAAATTTAGACAGAGAGAGAGAGAGAAGAGAAGTAAGAAAATCTACTAATAATAGCAAGAGTAGAATCAACCAACAGCGTTTGTGTATATAATACATATATATTCTATAATAGCCGATTTGATGTGAATTAAAATGATACTCTGTACGCCGAGGACGTCTCGTCGCGGATGATTACGGTGGTATCGTTTATAAAATCTACGCTCGAAATATCCGGCGAACATTCGGTCTTAATCTCGCACAGGAGAAAGGAGTTCTCTTCTAGTGATTCCTTCGGCATCGAATAACAGCAATCGAATATTTTGAAGACGTTGGAGTGTTTGTACGTTACCGCGACGAAGGATTCATTCGGCGAAAGCGCTATGCCTTTTACCGCCGGTGTTTTCGCGGCTTCGAGAGGCGTCGTCGTGGAGTTTGTCTCGCCGTTGTTGCCGGTACCCTTGATAAAGACGCAGTACGTAGACTCAGAATCTAACTTCGGCGGCGCCGGCTGCAGCAGCGATTCTTCTGCGGTATCGCATGTCGTAGATGGTGCTAAAGATACCGATGGTAACGCTACTAAAGGCGAATGCGGGAAAAACAAAATCCGTTTCGCGAGCGTCAAATCGAACAAGGATACGCAGCCTCGAGCGTCGCCGCACAGCAATATTTTACCCGTGTTTACAAAGCTGATAAAGGTAACTCGACTCGTACATATCTCTTGCGTAGACACGGCATAATTCTCAAAAGATGCGATAACTTCTCCCGTGTTCGTGTCGAGCATTCTCCATCCACCGCTCTCGTCGCCGTACGCGATGCACTTTTTCGATGGGTGTAGAGCAGATGCGAAACGTTGGTCTTTGTCTGATTTCGGTAGACGAATGAGTCTCGTATGCGTAACGTTTACCACTCGTGGTTTTTCCCGGCGTTGTTCCGTTCGGGACTGCGATAATAACGTCTGCATATGCTTCCGCTCTTTCTTCTCCTCTTCTTCTTTCGTTGCTTCAAACATGTCCGTTTGCCTCGCGCGCCCTGCGTGGTCAAACGCCTCTCGTCGCGTATTTTCTCCAACCTCCTCTTGCGAGACGACGCGCGTTTTCGCCGCGTGTTTCTTCTGTCGTTTTTTGAACTTTTTCAGCAAAAGAGCGGACGAAGGTGCCGCATACGATGTTTCTTTTCGTTCCTTTTCTTCTTCTTCTTCTTCCTCTCTTTCTTCTTCTTCTTTCGCTACTTTGTGTTCTATGGCTTTCACCCGCGTGGCCACTTTACTCGTCGGCTTTGCCTTTGCCTTTGCTTTCTCCTCTTCCTCCTCTTTCTTCGTCTTCTTCTTCTTCGTCTGCGCATCTTTCAACTCTTCCAACTCTTGCTCCAATCCTTTAACTCTTTTCATCAGCTTATTTCTCTCGATCGTCAACATCGTTCTATCTTTCATCGCAACCCCGTACTTGGCGTTCAAATCTTCAATCGCCGGCGCGAACACTTCCTCCGCTTCCTTCTTCAAGCGCTTGATGGTTTTCATTTGCTCGCGTTTTTCTTGCTCTAAACGAAGGCGGTGCGTCTTGTGCGTTTGTATTTCTCTCCTGAGTCGCTCGCAGAGTAAGAGCGCGTCTTGGTTGGTTTTCGTGGCGTTGGCGAGGGAGGTGAATTGCGTTTGTCTCTGTATTTTTTGGTCTTCGTTCTCTTTGTGAATACCTAATTCAACGAAAGGCGTTGGAGCATCGTCGACCGGCACCTTTCGCGGAACTTCTTCCGACACTCGAGGGGAGAATTCAGTCGGATCCTCTTCTACTTCTTGCTCTGACTTTCTCCTCTTTTTCTTCTTTTTCTTCTTCTCACTGTTGTTCACATCCTCTACCTTCTCCTCGGTCAACTCTAGACTCGGCGACGCTTCGCTTCCTCCGTTTTGCCGGTCTTCCTCCCCAAGACACAACACTTCCTTCCGCCTCTCATCTTCGTCGTCGGAGTCGGTCCCTTCGACGCTCACGACTTCAACTTCGGCGTACACGAACCCGTCGTCTGAAACCGCGTCGTTTTCGTCGTCTGAATCGTCGTCTTTACCTTCATTCGCGGTCATGCGATGTTTCTGTTTTGTGTCTAAAAATAGAGGAAAAAAGTGGTTAAAAATCAAAATTTTCGTTCGTTGGAAATTCCGTTTAACACGGGCGGTGTTCTGTCGCTTCGTTGTTCGATCGATTTTCGTTCGCTCTGCTTTCCGACTCAGTAAATAATGTACTTTTAATCATTTTGAACATCAGATTAAGACGTTTGACACATTTTTTAACATCATCGTCGGAAAACTTCGCGCGAAGGAGAGAAGGACGTAGCAGCGCGCTTCGCGTATTTTTTTGTATCTCTCTCTCTTTTTCCCGGGGCAAAGGGTTTTCTCCTCTCTCGCGCGCTTGGTCTCTTCGGCTCAGAAATTCAAGTAATCATAGCAAAGCGCGGGTTGTTTGGTACCCGAGATTGTCAGAGATCCCCTTGGAAGAAAATTGTTTTTAATCATCATCGCCGAACGCGCACCGAGAGAGAAAGAGGGAACCTCCACCCGCTCTCTCATCAAATCGTTCTCCTTCTCAAGAGTGAATTCAGAGATACAAAAAAAAGTGAACCGCGCGTGTTCTTTTTCGGCTCAGCGCAGTTTTTATCATCACGAGATACAACTCTCAAAGTGAATGCTATTTTCTTACTCATCATCGCCGATTTGTTCGTTTTACGCGCGCGCGCCTTGCTCCCCGAAAGAGAATACGTTCGAGAGAAAGAAAGAAAGAAAGAAAGAAAGAAAGAAAGAAAGATCAGAAGTCAAAGAAGAAGATAAAAATGAGGAACCGTTTTCGCTGAAAATAAGAAAAAAAGAGCAGACACGAGAGAGTTTTTGACGGCGCTAAAAGTCTTCAAATTCTTTACATCCTTTGAGTATCACTTTACGAATAAGACACACACACACACGCAACAGGGCGTTTAAAAAGAAGAAAAAGTCAAAGAAGAACGCGTGAGATGGGTTTGAACAAGAGAGGGAGAAAAGAAGACGGAGGGGAATCGTCGAGCAGTAATTATTCGTCGTCTGATGATGATGAGAATGCTGATGAGAATAACAAGACGACGACGAATGTTGAAGAATTCGGATTCGAACGCGTGGAAAAGCTCACCGGCCGGAGATTGAAACAAGAGAAACTGAACAAGAAAAAGCAGAAATCCGGCGGGTTTGAAAGCATGGATTTGCCTCCGGACATCTTTCGAGCGATTAAGCGCAAAGGCTATCGATTGCCGACACCTATTCAGAGGAAAGCGATTCCGGTGATAAGCACCGGCGTGGACGTGGTGGCGATGGCGAGGACCGGGAGCGGGAAGACGGCGGCGTTTGTGGTACCAGTTTTAGCGGCGTTGCAGAAGCACTCGCTGAGGAACGGCGCGAGAGCGTTGATTCTCGCGCCGACGAGGGAGTTGGCGTTGCAAACGTTCGCGGTGACGAGAGATATGGCAAAGTTTACCGATTTACGGTTGTGCGCTTTAGTCGGCGGCGATAGCATGGAGATGCAGTTTGAGGATTTGGCGAATAATCCGGACGTGATTGTGGCTACGCCGGGGAGAGTGTTGCACCACACGAACGAGATTGAAAGTTTCAGCTTACGATTGGTGGAAAAAGTTGTTTTAGATGAAGCCGATCGGTTGTTAGAGATGGGTTTTCAGGAGCAACTTTCGGAGATTATGAAAAAAGTGAGTCAATCGAGACAGACGTTGTTGTTTTCCGCGACGTTGCCGAGCGCGCTGGCGGAGTTTGTGAAAGTCGGGTTGAGAGATCCGCGAGTTATACGTCTCGATGCGGAGATGAAAATATCTGAAGATTTGCGATTGACGTTCGCGCTCGTGCGCAAAGAGGAGAAAATAGCAGCCTTATTGAGAATCTTACAAACGGTCGTTGAAAACGAAAAATCTCAAACAGTGGTCTTTGCGAGCACTCGACATCACGTGGAGCACTTGGAAACGCTGCTGAAAAAAGAGGGCCACTCGTGCGTGTCCATATTCGGGGCGATGGATTTCGCGGCGAGAAAAATCGCTCTGGCGACGTTCAAATCGGGTAAGGCGAACGTGATGGTCGTCACCGACGTCGCGGCGAGAGGTATCGACGTGCCTTTGTTAGATAACGTGATTAATTACGATTTTCCAGCGAACGCGAAATTGTTCGTACACAGAGTCGGTCGCGTTGCCAGAGCTGGGAGGAAAGGTATCGCGCACTCGATATTGGTAAAAGAAGAGTTAGGGTACGTCGTCGATTTACACTTGTTCTTGGGTAGAAAAATCAAACCGGCGGATATTGTGCCACCACAAAACGAAGAAGAAGCGGAAAAACGAGCGAGAGAAGGCGACGCAAACGAAGAGTCTGTCGTGGGGACGTTCCCAATCGGTTCCTTAGATTTACTCGCCGACCGCGTCCGGGAATTGCACGAAACGCACATCGAGCTGGAAGCGTTGCAGAAAACCACCGTGAACGCGTACAAAGCGTACCAAAAGACGAGAATTCCAGCAAGTTCGGAATCCGTTGCTCGCGCGAAACCACTCATTGAATGTGGGCCACACCCGTTGTTCTGCGCCGCCATCTTTCGAAAAGCGTCCAACGCCGGAGGAACGGCGAACACGACCACATACAAAAACGCTAAAGAGTTGGCCGAACTCATGCGCGGGATGAAAAATTACCGCCCGCACGCGACCGTCTTAGAAGCCGAGTTTGCTTCGGCTGGGAAAATCGGAAAGAACTGGAAAAGTTCGGTATCGGTGAACGCGATGAGTGAGAAACGAAAAGCGCACGCAAAGTTTATCGAGATGCGGAATAACGGGGAAGAAAAGACGAAGAAATTGAGACCTTTAGGGGATGATGAGAACCCGATTGTCGCCGGAAATACTCACGCGGATGATGACGCTGATGATGATGATGATGATGGCAGCGATGACGATTCGGATAACGACGAAGGCAACGACGACGACGAAGACGACGAACGAGTAAACGGTGTCGACATTGGAGCAGGAGGAGGAGGAGGTTCTGGAGGTAAGAAGAAGCTGAAAACGCTAGTCTCTCAAGACGCCTTCTCACGAGGTAAATTTCGCGACGACGAGTTCTTCATGGACGTCGTTCCTCGCAAAATCAATCACAAAGAGCTTGGATTGAGCACGAAAGAAGGTTGCACGATGGACGATTTAGATGAAATGACCATGGACATTGTCGCCGAAGACGGCGCGTCCATGCGCAAACAAAAGAAACTCGTCAGCGTTTGGGACAAGAAGAAGAAAAATTACGTCCAAGTCGACGCGAATGAAATCGGCAAGAACGGAAAGAGGATTAAAAACGAAAGCGGGAAAGTAGTTTCGAAAGATACGCTCGGAAAGACGTATAAGAAGTGGCAATCGAAAACGAACAGATACGTTTCGCAAGTTGGTGAGGTTGAAGACGAGAAAACGCGCGCGAGATACGATAAGAAGAAGAGAGCCGGTGCGTCCGAAGGCGGCGGCATGAGCCGGTTCAAGCGACATTTTCACACGAAAGGTACGGATGGTGGCGGAAATGGTTCAGGAAACAACGCGCCGAGCGAGCTCAGAAACGCGGACCAGATTCGAAAAGGAAGAAAAGAAGACATCCGGAAGAAAAAGAGCGGTCGAGGTGGAGGAAGATCGGGAGGAAGAGGTGGAGGAAGATCAGGAGGAAGAGGTGGACGCGGCAAAGGACGTAAATAGTAGCGATAATAGCAGTAGATGTAGTAGGCAAACCGCGCTTTATTTAGTGATTATTTGTATGAGTAGTCTTCATATACATGTGCTACTGTAAGAAAAGTTAATTTTTTACTGATCCCGAGAATCGAACGACGCAAAGCCGCACAACTTAAACACGTGGTAGTACGACTTCTTTTCGATTTTCGAACACCAGTTCCAAGCGGACGTCAATCGACCGTCGATGCACGAACCGGCGTCAAAGAAATTATCTGCACCAGAGCCGTCAAACGCGTGCCTAAAAAAGTCCGTCAAAATCAACTTACGACAGCTCTCCACGCTGTCAAAGGCGTTCTCGATGTATTGGCGCAACTCGCGGTTTTTGCTCGCCAGTTTCGGCAACTCTTTTACTACGAGGACGACCGGCGCTAAAATTCTCGCCACTTGCGTGTACTTGTCGATAAACATTAACGCATTCGGGACGTTGTGGTCGCCCAAGTGAATGACTGAAGATCCGACCCAGTGACCTAATTTCGATTGACATCTGTGCAAAATCTCATGCATGCACTTCAACGTTTGCGGCGAATGTTGGACGCGATTGAGACCTTGACCGGTATTTTGCAACGTGTATCGGTTGTTATCTCGCAACAAATCGTGTTCGGCCAAGTACCAGAGTTTGAACATATCGTTCGCGACTTCTCTCCACAGCATCAGCGATTGAGAAACATACGCGTACTGCCTGCCATGATTATGCGATAGGCGCGCGCCCTCCATCCCTGTGGAGATGCCCAACGAGAACCCTTCCTCGGGTGTTTTAGGATCGAACATATCCGTCAGAAATTTTAACATTTCATCAACCGGGTCGCGATTATAGCGCAAGTACGCGTTGTTGTCCGCGATGGAGTATAAGACGTGCAAAATGTCTTCCGAACTTAAATCTCTCGCCGCGTATTTTTTGCTCAATGTTTCCCTGGCGCGTTCTTTTTGCTTGATCTCTCTTTGCACCTCGTGTCTCGGCTTCCCTTCGTGCATGATTTCCGCCGTCGCGGTAGACATTAAGGGATCGTTGAGCATGTCCAAACCGTTTTCAGATTCCGAAAGCAACCAGTACGCCGTTTTCAACGGTCTCACCAACTTAAACGACAACATCTCTCTCACGTCTGGCGATTGCGAGTCTTGTAACAAATACACCATCTTCCCGTACTCCGATCGCATCTTTTCCGGGTTCATGATTTTATGCCTCCTTCCGATTTCAAATATCATCCCGAAAAAGTTCGCGTTGTCCTTAAACTCGCGGTCTTGAATGAGTTTTTGCCCAGCTCTGTAATCCGAAGCCACGACTAAACCGGACATGATGGCGCAAATCTCTTTAATCATCCTCGCAATTCGTTGCGACCTGGATGACCACGACTGCACGTCAACAACGTCGGTGTACTCGCTCACGTGTAACGCTGCTTCTAACAAACGCAAGTATTTCCGTTCGTCGTGATCTAATCGCAGCGGTATGTATTTGGCGCGCTCTAAGAAGGACTCTCTCGGATTCGCTCCGCCGCCGTTCCTCTTCTTTGCCTCTTCCAGTTTTTTCATCTCAACCTCGATCGCGTTGTTTGGATTTCTCTCCATCAAAAAACCTTTCTTAAATCCGCCTGTGTTGTTGTTGTTGTTGTTTCTATTCTCCCTATTAATATTCTCCGTCGCGACATCGCTCGCGTCCGCCATCACCTGATCCGTAACTTTATCAAATTCTTCTTCCTCTGCTTCTCTTTCTTCTTCTTCTTCTTCTTCCTTTCCGTCTCCTTCTTCTCCTTTTCCGTCTGCCGCCATAACGTGCGTCGCGTCTACGCCAACCTCCCGTATGGCTCTCTTCTGCTCCTCCGTCGCGTTCGCCGCAAACGCTTTCGCCTCCTCCAACGTCTGCTTCAACATTTCAATAAGCTCTTCCGCGTCGTTAGTACTCCCTCCTACAATCTTCTCCTCCATGTCCTTCAAATCCTTCGCCACCATTCTCGAAAACTCCGCGGACTGTTGCCTCGCCACCAGTAACCGTTGTTTCGATTCGCGCATTTCCGACACGCGCAACCGTTCCGATTGGTCCAATTTTTCTCTCAGCATCTCAAAACTCTTCGCTTGGTCCTCCGCCGCCTCTAAATCATCTTCCTCGTCGTCGTTATCGAGCAACGCGTCCAGTTTATCTTTCCGTTTTTTACTGTTCTTCTTATTCTTCTCGTTCTTCTTACTGTTCTTCTTGTTTTTCTTCCTATGCCCGCTCGCTTTTCCCTCCTCCTCTTCCTCCTCCGTGTCCTCGTCGCTACTCCTTTCAATCTCATCATCATCATCATCCTCATCTTCGTCATCATCATCAAAATCATCGTCAACGCCAAACGACAACGATTTCTGGTGCCCTTGACGTAAAGACGGTAACGACGATCGCTCGTGTTGTTGTTGTTGCAGCCTTTTGTTTTTCTTCGACTGCGCGGAGGAACCGCCGCCGAAATACCCGAACACAGCGTCCATATTTATAGTACGTGTGTTTCTCTGTTTTTTCTTTTCGTGGTCGTTTTTGTTTCTGCGGCAGTTTGGTGTAAAAAACGTTTCTTTGTTCAATTTTTGCTAAAAAAAAAAGTCTCGCGCATGTGCAAATGGTGATTGATTATTCCAAGTGGGATCAGCTGAAGTACTCGTCTTCTTCTTCTTCCGAAGACGAGAACGAGGGTGAAAAGGAGGCGGGAAGTGCATTACCGGAGAAACTGGGGAATCTCTCGCTCTCTTCGTCGTCGCCTCTTTGGAACGGTTTGGTGGTGCATCATAAGGATATTTTTGTATCGCATGTGATTTCGAAATTGACCGA
>Ga0181597_10002674_pt1 | contig 19161 bp, 12 predicted proteins | sample 041ome_5_FD_148647 | JGI IMG/M metagenome (GOLD analysis project Ga0181597, IMG submission 148647) | Coastal salt marsh microbial communities from the Groves Creek Marsh, Skidaway Island, Georgia - 041403US metaG (spades assembly) | ecosystem: Environmental > Aquatic > Marine > Intertidal zone... | reverse complement strand
TCCATCCGAAAGCCCATCGCGACGGCTTATGAACTTAGCACAAACGCAAGCATGAAAGCAAGCGTTCATGCGCGGATGCAAGGAGAGCAAGAATTCTCCGCGCACACTGGAGAAAATACACACACCAGACAAGCCCACAGACAGATACAGCGTTCAAGTCCCAAAACGCCTGCCGTCATTTCCACCCCACAATCACCTCGCTGGGTTGTAGAAGACACCACGAACGGCGTCCCGGCCGAATGAGAATTTCGCCCTTGATTTCTTATGAGGCGGGCGGCTCGCCTGTCTCATGGGCGAGAACGCGGCGACCGTTCCGGTGCTGCTCAAAGAAGACGGCACGCCGTACAAAACAGCGGTGCTGATTCCCACCATCAACAACGCCGATGAACTGGACATCGTGCTCGAGCGCTTGGGCAAACAGACCTACCCGCATTTCGAGGTCGTGATTTCCGATTCAAAATCCAGGGACCACACCAAGGCCGTTTGCGAAAAACACGGCGCAACGTGGATTGAGGACCCCTCTCGTAACCGAGCGGACGCCTGCAATTTTGCCCTCAACCAAATGGACCACGACCTCGTGCTCTTCACCGACGACGACACCGTCCCCCCGCTGGACTGGGTGGCCAAGTTGATCCGTTGGTTTGACAACCCGGAAGTCGGGGCCGTCGGAGGGCCAAACTTCGCACCTGACGACGACACGTTTGGCGCCAAGTGCGCCGACGTGGCCTTTTGCACGAAGTTCATGACCGCTGGAACACGCTACGGTGCTCAACCCAAAGGCGAGCTCGTCCCCATCACTCACAACCCCGGGGTCAACTGCGCTCACCGAATGGCCAACCTTCGCGAGGTGGGTTTCTTCGAAGAGGGGTGCATCGGCGCGGAAGACGTTGTGCTTGACGCCAAGATTCAACGGGCAGGCCACAAGTTGTTCATCGACCCGTCGAACGTCATGCCCCATCGGCGCCGACGGCCGTTCAAGCCCTACATGAAGCAGATGCGGAATTACGGTTACACCCGCATGGTCGCCAACAAACGCTGGCCAGAAATCGCCACGTGGTCCCACACCGCCATCGGATTCTTCCCGCTCTTGGTCGTCGCTGCCCTCTCTGCACTCGTCTACGGAGCCGTCTCGGGAGGCGCTGCCGCCCACCTCTGGTTCACCTTGGACGGCGAATGGAATGCTGCCCGGATTGCGTTTCACCTTCCTTTGGGCTTGATGGGCTTCTACGTGGCCCTGTCGTGGTTGGGCGCTGCCATCGGAACGTCGCCCCACCGGTCGGTCGGCACGGTGTTTTTCGCCCCGCTCTTCGTCTTCCTCGCCCAATGGGCGTACGGCCAAGGCGTCATCAAGGCCTGGCGGGAAATTCGACGAACCGGTGGCAAGGCAGGCGAAGGCTCACAAATCGATGACCGGGTCCGAACGGCATAAGCCGAGTGCATGAGAAAACGGTACGGCACAACAACGGGTTTGCCCAACCTTCTTGATGTCCCCAAGGCCATCTTCCCTCGTGCCGCCGAGTCTTGCTGAACGCTTGTCGGCCTTGGACGAGCCCGACCATACCAGCGACACCGCCGCCATTTGGTCCTCGATCCGGCCCGTATTGGTCATGGGGCGAGTTACGATGGTCCTTTCCATCATCGTGCTCGGTGAGCTGTTTGATGATGCGCGCATTGGTGGACTCACCGTTGGCGTTTGGGCCCTCGTCGCCGGTATTCCGCTTTTCCTTCTCGCTTCCGTGGGCATCACCTACGGCGACCGGCTGGCGAGGAGCGAGGCTGAGAACGAGGCGCGCAAGCCGTGAACGGTAGCAAGCAATCAAAAAGTCAAGCGAACATGCAAAGGCATGCGAAAACCGGTAGCGATTCTGCTCACGCTTCTGCTTTTGGCGCTGCTCCCCTCGGGTGCCGTCCACGCCAAAGAAGACGGCATCTACAACCGCTCAAACGGATGTTCCTGCCACGGTTCATCCAGCGGATTTTCCGCTCAATTAACGGGTTTGCCCTCGGCATACACGCCGGGAACAAGTTACACCCTTAGCGTCAGCATGGCGGGTTCACCAGCCACGGGCGGATTCAATCTGGAGGTGAGCAAAGGAACCCTCTCCAATCCCGACGCCAACACCCAGGTGGCGAGCAACGGCCTGCAAGCCACCCATGATTTCTCACCCGGAACGACGTCTTGGAGCCTTGATTGGACGGCGCCGCCTGCAGGGTCGGGAGCAACGCAATTCGACCTTGCTGTGGTGTCTGCAAACAACAACGGATTCAGCAGCGGCGACAGTTACGCCACCACTTCGATGTCGGTGAGCGAGGCCGTGTCCACCAACAACCCCCCCGAGGTCAGCGATGTCGTGCTCACCCCCGCCCAACCCACCACGTTGGACGCCCTCACCGTCACCTACACGTACGCCGACGATGACGGCGACGGGGAAAGCGGGACGGTGTTCACCTGGCATCGTAACGGCGTTGTTCAAACCGCCCATACAGCAGCAACCTTGCCCGCCAGCGCAACCAACAGGGGAGAAACCTGGTTCGTCTCGGTTACGCCCTCCGACGGCGTCGACGCAGGAACCACCGTCAACTCGGCTACCGTTACCGTGCTCAACAGCGCACCCGCCGTGACCGACCTCGAGGTGAGCGACGAGGCCCCTGACACGACCGACGATGTTTCGTTCACCTTCGCCTCAAACGACCCTGACGGCGACACCGTCCTGTTGAGCGAATCCCGATGGCGCCTCGACGGCACGCCCCAGGCTTCGCTTCACAACACGAGCACCCTGCCAGCCCTTGCTACCCGACCGGGGGATGTGTGGGACGTTCAGGTGCGAGTGTCCGACGGTGAAGATGTTTCAGCGTGGTTCACCTCTGCACCGGTGATGATCGGTTCCACGAACCAAGCCCCGGCCGTCACCAACATCACCGTTTCACCTTCGCAAAACCCGACGACGGATGATGCCATCGCCGTTTCATGGACCGAAAGCGACCCAGAAGGCGATGCCATCGTTGAAACCGAACTCGTTTGGACGAGAAACGGGGACAGCCAGCCGGAACTTGACGACCTCAACCCGCTCCCGGCTGAATATACGGCAAAGGGGGACATCTGGCAGGCGAGCGTACGCATCTCCGATGGTCTTGCGTGGTCACAGCCCCAAACAGGACCCTCCATCACCGTGACCAATGCCCCACCCGTGGTCGTTGAAGCGAAGGTGGAATCGGCTTCATTTTCCGCTCTGCACGACCTCCATCTCAACCTCACCACCCAGGACGCCGACGGGGACGAACGCTTGGTGGAGACCGTGACGTGGTACATGGACGGAGAGGCACAATCCGCAGGCAGTGGTGCGCTGCTCATGGAGGCATCCCGGCTTCAGCGCGGCCAATCATGGTACGCCGTGGTGACGGTGACGGACGGTACGGACGCTTCCACCGAGTTCACGACCCCCTCCGTTCTCATCCTGAACGCACCTCCTTCTGTGGCTTTGACCTGGCCGACGGCCTCCTCTTCACTGGTTGACCTGCTGCCCACGCTCACCGTCAGCGATGTGGACGAGGACGAGGTCTTGCTCGCCCTTTCTTGGTTCAAGAACGGCTTTCGAGATGCCTCCTTGGAGAACGCGACCGGCGTCCCCGCCGACAAACTCGCTCCCGGACAGGTGTGGAGCGTGGTGATTCAAGCCACCGACGGGCAAAGCTCGAGCGAGGTGCAAGAGCACACGCACGTCGTGGCAAACCTTGCGCCAACCGCCGCCGTGGATGTCCGCTCAACCCAAGTTTGGTCGGGAGAAACCACCGTCCTTTCCGCCGAAGGCTCAACCGATGCCGATGGAACCTTCCTCTCCTACCGCTGGTTGTGGGGGGGCCAAAGCGCAACCGGAGTCGTGGTGGCGTTGGTTTTGGACGCCCCAGAGACGGTGACCTTGACCGTGACCGACGCCAACGGCGCCACCGATACAGCGACCATCGACTTGGAGCCGGTCAACGGACCGTTCATCAGCCAACTTGAGGCCATCCCCCGAAGCAATGGAGAAGTTGACCTTGCGTGGAGCTGGAACGGAGACGCGACGAGTTTCAACGTGCTTCGCAACGGGGTGATCGTTGCACAGACCGATTCAACCCGCTTCACCGACCTTCCCCTGATGAGCGGGCCGACCGTCTACTCCGTTCAGCCCTTCAACGAGGAACGGGTGTTCATCGCCGGTTCGGATTCCATTGACGCCGAGGTCGTCTTGACCGGCGTGGAGGAACCTTCACCGTCGGATGTTGGTGGTTTTGTGTTGGGCGGTGTTCTGCTGCTGGCCTTGGCCCTGATGCCGATGGTAACCCTTCGCAAAGGAGGTGAAGAAGCGTGACTCGATGTCGTCTTCTCGGCGTCCTCGCCATGCTTTTGCTCGCCTCGAGTCAGGGGGCTGCGAACCCGAGCGGCGTTGGGGCAGGCACCTTTGATGCGCAATGCGGTGGAGCCTGCCACGGCGACGCCGACATGAACCGATCCTCGCCCGCAACCGTCACGGTCGAGGGGCCTGAAGTGGCATACGATGCCTTGCTAACCAGCGTTTCTGTCACCGTTTCTAACATTCAAACCACCACCAACGGACTGTTGGGCGTCTTCCTGCTCAGCGACCTCTCCGGCGCTGGTGACACACCCGCCGACGACGGTTGGACCGTGGTATCCAACAGCGAAGGGGGTGTGGAAAATTACGTCGAAGCGCACATCGCTCCCGGGCAAACCGAACACACCGTATCGTGGACCTTGCGAGCCCCTTCCGTTGGGACCTACAACCTCCATGCTGCGATTCACCACGGTACGCAAGACGGCAGCGAAGCTCCCTTCTTCGGAGCATCCGTTTCTCCCGCCACCGTCAACGTGGTGGAGGTGCCCGAAAACCTCCCACGCTTGTCAGCAACCTTCACGCCACCGACCCAAATTACCGTGGGGCAAACCACCGAATTGAACCTTCAAACCGAATTTGTTGATGGCGTCACCGTCGAATGGCGGACCGTAGGGGGTGAGGCCCAACCGGCAACCGTGCGCCAACTTGAGGACGGGTCTTGGGCGTTCACGCTCCCGGCGAGCGTTCAACCGGTCGTGATCGAATGGCGCGCTCATCTTGAGGGCGGTGGACCCACCCAAACCACCCCTTGGTTCCAAATCAACAGCGACGACCCGTCTTGGTCGGTTGACGAGACCACGGCTTACGTTCAATCGGTGGCGATGTTGTTGGCGGCCACTTCACTTTTCGTCGGCCTCCAACATCGGCGCTCTGAAAGCCCCCTGAAAGCCTACGAAGCTGACTTGGACGAAGTTGGAGGTGAAGACTGATGGTTTCCGCAGGAACGCTTCACGTGGTCAGCACGGAAATGACGGTCGGTGCTTTTGCAATGGCCGGAGCCGCCTTCCTTCTGGCCGGTCTCGCAAGCCACGACCTCGCCGGCATGCGACGCCATCTCACCCTCGCTGACAACGTCGCTCATTTCGCCCTCGCCTTCGGCTTGTTGGCGATGCCGATGGCCATCATGACCGGCATCCAAGCGAGTCCCGGCGAAGGCGTTGACCACCCGCTGCTCATCAACAAAATGCTGCTCGCCTCAACGGCCTTCGGCTTGGCTTTTGGCGTCTTGCTGACGCGATGGCGGCAAGGTTCCGGGCTTTGGTTGAACGAATGGGGCCGCCGCTGGCAGGCGCTCGGCGGCATGGTGGCCGTGGGGCTCATCCTCACCACCGCATCCATTGGCGGCACCTTTTCTCGCGGGGAATCGCTCTTGGACATGCTGCATCTGCCTTACGAACACGTCCCGCTGATGCCGATATGGCTCTCCGGCATCATCATCGTCGTGGCGACGGTCAATCTGGTGCTGCTTCGACGCCCGACTCAGACCTGATCACAAACCGGCCATATCGCCGGTTTGGATGGTCCATTGACTGGCGTAGACACCGCCGGACGCTACGAGTTCATCGTGGAGACCTCGTTCAACGATGGCCCCGTCGACCATGGAGAGGATTTCGTTGGCGTTGCGGATGGTGCTCAACCGGTGAGCGACAGCAATGGTCGCCCGGTCTTTGCCCGTGGAGAGCAGGTTTTCCTGAATGCGTCGCTCCGTTTCAGCATCCAAGGCGCTGCTCGCCTCGTCAAGAATGAGCAGGCTTGGGGATTTCAGCAAGGCACGGGCGAGGGAAATTCGTGCTCGTTGACCACCGCTGAGCATAGCGCCCCGGTCGCCAACCAAGGTGTTCATCCCCTCTTCAAGTTCCTGAACAAAGTCCCAGGCACCCGCCATGTGAAGGGCCGCCTCCAATTCGGCTTCCGTGGCTTCTTGGTTGTAGATGACGTTGTCCCGAACCGAGCCGTAAAACAAGAAGGGGTCCTGGCTGACAAAACCGATGGCCTCACGCAGAGAGTGCAGAGTGTAGGCGGTGATCGGCTGACCGTTGACGAGCACCTCCCCGCTATCGGGGGTGTAGTAGCGCATGATGAGTTTCAAAATGGTGGTTTTTCCGGCTCCCGTGTGCCCCATGATGCCGAGGAAATCGCCTCCTTCAACCTTGAACGAAATGCCGTTGAGCACTTTGATGGAGGTGTTGGGATAGGTGAAGAACACATCATTGAACTCAATGGTTTGAATCCCGCCTTCGAGGGGGACAGCCCCTGGTTCATCGACGATGGTGGGTTCAAGGTCCACCGCTGCGAAGACGCGCCGGGCGGCTGCTTCGCCTCGTTGAAGCTGGTTGACGAGGATGCCAAAGATGAACATCGGCATCGTCATTCGGGTGCTGATGAGCAGGAAGGTGACCAATTGACCCGTGGTGATTTCGTCGGTGCTGGCAAGGTAACCGCCAGCGGTCACGAGCAAGCCAAACGCCACGCCGGCGACGGCGTAGATCATCGGGATGAAGCGGTTACGGTCCTTGCTCGCGCCCATGGCTTGGTCGCGATAGGAACCGGATTCAACCGAGACACGTTCAGCTTCCCACTCCTCAGCGTTGTAGGCCTGAACCACGGAAATGCCAGAGATCAAGTTCTCAAGAATGGCGTGGATGTCCCCCGTTGACTCGCGTTGTTTGCGGTATTTTCGCTGCACTCGAGTGGAGAACCAGTAAACCGCCGGAACGATGAAGAGAATCGGACCGAAGAGCACGGCGGCCAACCTCCACGACATCAGGACGAGGATGATGAAGGCGGTGACGAACGTAATGATAATCCGAATAATGGAAGTTGATGAATCGGAAACCACATCCTCGAGTTGGTTGACATCGCTTGAGAGGACCGACATGATCTGGCCGGTCTGACGCAAGTCGTAGTACGAGGCTTCCATGGCGATGAGCGAGCGCGTGGCGTCCATTCGCAAGTCGTGTTGAATGTTGTATCCCAACGTCTGCCAAGCATATTCAGATATGCCTTGGAAGATGGCGAGGCAGAGGAAGCCGAGGAAAATCAGAATCCCGTAGCCGTACGCCGGGTTGCTGTGAATACCGGTGACCATGTCTTGGACGATTTGGGGTCCGGAGAGCACGTCGGTCGTGAAGTAATCCACAGCCAAACCGATGGCGACGAAAGGCATGAGATCGAAGAAGCGGGCCGCAGCGTTGGCGAAGATGCCCGTGAACACCCGTCCGGGGTATTTTTTGGCGTAGGGAATCACCCGCCAAATCTGCTTGCCGAGGACTTCTGCACCCTCGTTGATGTCTTCAGGAGACATCAGGTCTTTGCCTGCGCCGGACGCATGGGCTCTCGTCATGGAGCAACGCCCCAGTCTGCATCTCTTGAACCCTCGCTCATACGGTTGATTCGGAAAGACTGCCCAACCAATCTTTGATGAGGGTTCTCGGCTTCCCGTTGACTATGCAGAGACAACGCCATAGGGCCACCGTTTTGTTTTCAGCCCTGATGCTGCTCCACGTCGTCTCGCCAATGGTCCTCGTTTCCGGGCAGTCCTCCCCCTTGGAACCGCAAAGTGATGCGGATTTGGCGGGGTTGGCTCAACTTGGCATCGCACCGATGGCGACGGCGGAATACGGATGGCTGGCTTCAGAAGCCGGCACGGATGTTTCCCATCTCCTGTTCCGAGACGTGACCCTCGTCGCTCCGATGGACTGGGTCGACCTCACGGGAGAATCTCGTGTTGACGGGTTTCACCTCCTCAGCCATGCCTACCCGGTGCCGACCGACTGGCATGGACGATTGGCTGCGGCCGGCATCGAATGCTTCTCCTTCCTCCCACCGAGCGGCTTCCATTGCGACGTTGCCGGCAGCACTCCGGCACAACTGGCCGCCCTCAACGTTCTTGGCATGGCCCGAATGGATGCGGTCGACAAAGTCCAGACCGACCTTGTGCGAGGAATGAACGGCCTTGAGATGTTTTCACCCAATCCCTTTGTGAACGACGACTGGGCGATGGTGAACATCATGCTCGCCGGCGACGCCCTGCCCGAAGGGACCGGCGCTCAGAGCGGCGTGGAGGTGGACTCGCACAGCGGACGGTTCGCTACAGCGACCGTTGACAGCGGCGGTTTGGCTTGGCTGGCTCACCAAGACACCGTCGAATGGATTGAAGCCAAGCCGTTTTTTGAAATCTTGAATTCAAAGGGAATTGAGGTGATGAACGTCACCGATGTCTGGAGCGGAGCCAACATGGCCGCCATCAACACCGGTTGGTCGGGACTTGACGGTTCGGGCATCATCGTCACGGTGGCCGACACGGGTCTCGACAACGGCGTGAACAACACCAACATGCACCCCGATTTCCGGGACCACATCACGGGGATTCTCTCCTTCCCTCCCTCCGCAGCAGAGTGCACGTTCTTCAGTTTGAGTCCGTGCGGCGACGATGCAGAGGACCTCCACGGACACGGAACCCACGTTGCGGGGTCGGTGTTGGGGGACGGGACGCACAGCAACGGCGCCATCATCGGTGCCGCACCGGAAGCCCACCTCCTGTTCCATTCCATCGCAACAACGCTGAACAACGGCGATGAGGCGCTCATCGGCATTCCCAACGACCTTGATGACCTGTTTTCCCTTGCATGGGCCAACGGCAGCCGTGTCCACACCAATTCTTGGGGGTCGGACGACGCCGGAGCTTACACCACCTCTTCGGCTCAAGCCGATGCCAGCGCCCGTACCTACGACGAGTTGGTGATCTTGTTCGCCGCCGCCAACGAGGGCGAAGACGCCAACGCCGATGGGGAAATCGATTTGGATTCCATGGGGTCGCCGGCCACCGCAAAGAACGTCCTCACCGTTGGTGCAGGGGAAAACGACCGGGCCAACATGACCTGGACGTGGGGGTCCGCCTTCGGTTATCCTGCCTCTCCGGTTTCGGGCGACAAAATTGCCGATAACCCTCAGGGAATGGCTGCTTTTTCCTCCCGCGGGCCGGCCGACGACGGCCGCCTCAAACCCGAGGTGACCGCCCCCGGAACCATGATTCTCTCAACCAAGTCACGCAGCACGAGCGACACCGGTTGGTTGGCCCACAACGCCAGTTATACCTACAACGGCGGAACGAGCATGGCCACGCCGCTGACCGCAGGCGCAACGGCGCTGCTGCTGCAACATCTGATGGACAACGAAGGTGAATCCGCACCGACCTCTGCTTTGGTGAAGGCCATCTTCACCGCTAGCGCCCACGACATGGCAGGTCAATACTCCTCCTCGACCAACGGAGCCGGTGAAGCCGCTCCGAACAACCACGAAGGTTGGGGTCTGGTCAACATGACGCAGGCCATCAACACCTCCTGGCTCCAAGGCGAATCGGTCACCACGAACGCTGAACGGGGATGGTCGTTCAACGTCCCCGCCAATGCTGCTGACATCAATTTCGCCCTGTCCTGGACCGACCCAGCCTCAACGCCTTCGGCCAGCACCAACCTCGTGAACGACCTTGACCTTGCGTTCAAGAGCCCTTCGGGAACGTGGACCAACTTGTCCAACAACCTCGACAACACGCGGGGGCTCACGCTCGCAAGCCCTGCGCAAGGAACCTGGGAAGTCCACGTGCTTGGCTCCAACGTCCCGACCGGACCTCAGTTCTTCGCCCTCGCGATGACGGGGGATTACACCCTCACCAACCTCACCCAAGACACGGACGGGGACGGCTATGAGGACGACGATGACGACTGCAACAACACGGCCGGCACCTCCACGGCCGACCGAACGGGATGCCCCGACACCGACAACGACGGGTACTCCAACCCCGACGGCAACTGGACTGTGAACGACGGCGCCGATGCCTTCCCCTCCGATGCCACTCAGTGGGAGGACAGCGACTTTGACGGCTACGGCGACAACGCTGCCGGTACCGAACCCGACGCGTGCGTTTCGCTTGCAGGCAATTCCACAAGCGACCGCTACGGTTGTACCGACACCGATGGGGATGGATTCTCCGACGGCGACAGCGGGTGGACAACCTCCAACGGGGCCGATGCGTGCACAACCGTTGCTGGGCCCTCGGACGAAGACCGCAACGGTTGTGCCGATCAGGACGGGGACGGGTATTCCGATCCCGATAGCGGGTGGACCACGGCCAACGGCGCCGACGCCTTCCCTACCGATAACACCCAGTGGGCCGACAGCGACGGTGACGGCTACGGCGACAATCCCCCTCCCGCCACTTCAGGCGATGGATGTCCGAGCACCTCAGGCACCTCGATTCACGACCGCTACGGGTGCACCGACACCGACGGGGACGGGTATTCTGACCCCGATGTGTTGTGGACGACGGCGAGCGGCGCAGATGCCTTTGCTTCCGACAGCACCCAATGGGCCGACAGCGATGGGGACGGGTACGGCGATAACGCCACCGGAAACAACCCCGATGCGTGCCCCAGTCAATTCGGAACCTCGACGGAAGCCGGCCGACTCGGCTGCACCGACACCGACGGGGACGGCTATGCCGACGTGGACGATGACTTCCCGAGCGAAGCCACCCAATGGGCCGACAGCGACGGCGACGGCTACGGCGATGAAGCCGGCGGGTTCGAAGGCGATGCGTGTCCAAGCACCAGCGGGACATCGACCCGAGACCGGTTCGGCTGCACCGACACTGACAGCGACGGGTCATCGGACGGCGATGCAAACTGGACGACGGCCGACGGTGCTGACATCGCCCCGAGTGATTCCACCCAGTGGTTGGATTCGGATGGCGACGGCTACGGCGATAACCCATCGGGGATCAACGGCGACGCTTGTCCCCTCGTCGCAGGAAACTCAACCAACGACCGACGCGGATGCACCGACACCGACGGCGATGGTTACTCCGATCCTGACGTGTTGTGGACGACCAACGACGGCGCCGATGCATACCCTCTTGACCCCGCCCGCTGGGGCGATAACGACGGTGACGGGTTCGACGATGGCTTGGACGACGATTGCCCCACCCTGTTCGGAACTTCCGTCCACGATCGCAAGGGCTGTCCTGACCAAGACGGGGACGGGTACTCCGACCCCGACAGCGGTTGGAACACGGGTGACGGGGCAGACGCCTTCATGACCGATTCATCGCAGTGGAACGACACCGACGGGGACGGTTTCGGGGACGAGGCCGCCGGTTCTCTGCCCGATGCATGCCCCAACACCTACGGTGAATCCTGGCAGAACGGCACCTTGGGTTGCCCCGACGCCGACGAAGACGGGTGGGCTGACAGTGAAGACAGCCATCCAAACGAGGTCTCGCAGTGGTTGGATGCCGACGGCGACGGCTACGGCGACAACCCCGGGGGTGTCAACCCCGACGCGTGCCCGACGGCCTCAGGAAACTCCACCCAAGGAAACCGGCTTGGTTGCCCCGATACCGACGGCGACGGGTGGGACGATGCCATCGATGCCCTCCCCAATCTAGCGACGCAATGGCTTGACCAGGACGGTGACGGCTACGGCGACAACGCCAGCGGTTTGCAGCCGGACGCTTGCCCGGGTGAAAGCGGAATGTCAACGCAAGACCGTTATGGCTGTGTTGACGACGACGGCGACGGCTACTCCAACGCAAGCGATGCCTTCCCCAATGACCCCACCCGGTGGGTCGACACTGACGGTGACGGGTACGACGACGCAGAAGACGCCTGTCCGCTAACCAACGGCAACTCAAGCCTTGACCGCTTGGGTTGCTTGGACACCGACGGCGACGGCGTTTCCAACCCGAGCCCCTCGGTTGGAAACCAATCGGGATGGAACCTCAGTGACGGCGCCGACGCCTTCCCGTACGATGCGACCCAAACCGCTGATCAGGACGGGGACGGCTTCGGCGACAACGCTTCAGGCATGCAAGCCGATGCTTGTCCCACAACAGCCGGAACGTCCACTAAAGACCGGTTCGGATGCGAGGACGGCGACGGCGACGGAACCTCGGACGCCAACGATGCCTTTGTCGAGGATGCAACCCAATGGAGTGACGTCGACGGGGATGGCTTCGGCGAGAACCCGAACGGCACGCAACCCGATGCTTGTCCAAACACGGTGGGCACCTCCACCTTGGGTGAGTTTGGATGCCCCGACGGGGACGGAGATGGAGCAGGGGACGGGATTGACCTTTGGCCAACGGACGCCTCCCAATGGTTCGACAGCGATGGTGACGGCTACGGTGACGAGGCTTCTGGCACCGATGGAGACGCTTGTCCCAGTGAGGCAGGAACATCGACGAAGGGAGGGACGGCCGGCTGCCCGGACAACGACGGGGATGGTTGGGCCAACGACCAAGACGCTTTTCCCGAGCACGCCAGCCAACACGCTGACGGGGACGGCGACGGCTACGGCGACAACGCCTCCCTTGGAGCGTATCGTCCCGACCACTACCCAAACGATGTCAATCGGTACGCTGCGGAAGCAACGATGACCTGTTCGCCGGTGAGCATTGACGTTGACTTGGCCGCAAGCGGTTGGTTCTCCTTCACCTGCACCTTGAGCACGACCATGGCGTCGGCCTTTGCCGCCAACGTGAACTGGGAAGTAACCAACAACATCATGGGCGAGAATTCCAACCACTTCATCACGTTCACCTCGGAGAGCGGAACCTCACAAACGGTGACCTTTTCGGGAACAGCAAAAGTCACCGGCACCCACCAACTGCAGCTCTCAGCCCGAGAGCCCGGGGCAGAGTACCCGATGGACACCGTCACCGTCGTGATTCGAGCCACCGATTCCAACGCGCCCGTCATCATCGCCGACGAAGCAGAGGGTTCGGTGTTGACCGCCATCATCGAGAACCCGTTGGTTCAAGCCAGCATGGCGGTGTTGATCCTCTTTGTCTTGATGGGGGCCCTGATGCTTCGTGGTCGTGTGAAAAGTGCGAAAGAAAACGAGCGCCGTGCGCGCCGCATGGCCGATTATCGAGACACTCGAGGCATGGTGGACCTACCGCAGCGCACCATCGTTCAACAACGTGCTCCACCTGCAAGCCGACCACGGGAAAGTTCCATTTTCGACGAGTTCCGAAAGCGTTGAGCGAGCCCCTCCAACCGATTCCCTCAAAGAGGAGAGGCGGTTCGGTGAAATCACCACAAGCGGATATGGTGAAGTGGTTATCATCTGAGGTTTCCAACCTTATGTCGTGGGTTCGACTCCCGCTATCCGCACCTCTTCACACAGGAAGCGGAGCCCGTGGCAACCTTGGACCAACAAACATGAAAGGCTGAGCCAAGGGGTTGCTTCAACCAACAACGAGGCGATTGATGTGAACTTCTTGCTCCTTTGCTTGCTGACTTTGTGGCTGTACCTCCCCGGTTTTCTGGCGAACACCTTCGCCATGATGTGGGGGAAATGGCTGCCCAAAACCGGATACGGCCCCTGGCCCATCGATGGGGGACGCCGTTGGAAAGACGGGAACCGAATCCTCGGGGACGGGAAAACATGGAACGGTTTGATCGGCGGTTCGCTGACATCCGGCCTTCTTTGTGTCCTGCTGGCCAACCTCGTAAGCGAAGGGAACATGGCCACGGTTTTTGACGACGGTGCAACCGTCTTCGCTCATCCCTTGGTCGGAGCAGAATCCGCGTGGTTCTCCATCGGTGGGGCCACCGGCGCTGCCTTCGTGTTAGGGACCTTTCTGGGCTTCGCCTGCCTGCTCGGCGACAGCGTTGGATCCTTTGCCAAACGCCGTAGAGGCCTGAAACGAGAAGGGGACGTCTCCTCAAAAGCACCGCTCTTGGACACCCTGCCTTTTGCCATCATGGTGTTTTTACTCGGCCAACTCTTCCTCGGCCCCTCCGTTTTGGCTGCTGAAGAACTTCGCTTGCCGATGATCGCCCTCGTACTCATCACGCCAGTCCTTCACCGCTCGTTCAACCTCATCGGGTACAAAATCGGCTGGAAAGATGTCCCTTATTGATGCGAAGCGATTGGCGAAGGCCAAGCCCTAAGAAGGCCAAACTGGACGCTAAGCCATGCTGGGCACCTCCAACGCCACCGCCCGAGCTCTCTTGTTGGTCTCGTTAATGCTCATCGCCCCGCTTTCCGGATGCTTTGGGGAAGACGAAGTCAAACCCTTGACCGCCGATGAAGCCTTGACCATCGACGGCGTTGCTGCGAGCGAGGTGATTCTACGAGCCGGCGAATGGCACGATGTGCTGCTGATCGGCGAAGGCCTGCGCTTGAGTGCAGCCGCTCATGATGTGTTGTTGTTCGTCAATGGAAGCCTGGACCTTGACAGTTCGGTGCCGGTAAACGGGGACCGGGTGCTGGTTCAATTGCTCACAACCCCGTACACGACCGCCGTGGAGTTGACCGTCTACACCAAGGACGGTCAGAAGACGGTGGTGGACTTACCCATCACCAACGGGACGCCGATCGTCAGCGGCAAGGCATGGTTTGAGAAGATAGATTACATCACTTGCGACACACCCTCGGACGACTGCGGCGCCTACAACCACCGCTGGATGGGAAGTCCTAACCCGCAATTTGAGCGCGCTGCTTCCTACTTCCAAGGTCACTTTGAGGGCCTCGGCTACGACACCCACCTGATGCGCGTACTTGACACGCTCAACCCAACGCAACCCGAATCCTTGAACGTGATCGCTTGGAAGCAAGGCCGCTCAAGCGAGTGCGTGCAAGGCATGGGCGCTCATATGGACATCGCACCGCCTGCAGGGCCCCCTGGGGGCGGTACATGGGAAGGCGCCTATGACAACACGGCCGGAACCGTGACCATGATGCTCTACGCTCAGGTTCTTGCCGATATGGAGGTGGAATGCGACACGTTCCTCGCCCTATGGTCCTCGGAAGAAGAGGGCTTGCGAGGCTCCAACGCCTTCGCCAACAACGACTGCGATGCCTGCTTGCCTCAAGACAAGGAACTCCGCTTTTACATCAACATGGACATGATGGGCATCTCCTGGCCCGCCGTGAAAGAAAACGGTGACCCGTTTCCCTATCACGCATGGTCTGGGCCGGACATCGACCCAGAAACCCAAGATGTCGCCATCACGAGCATTCTTGACCACGTTCATCGAAACATCCTCAACGCACCGATGGACTTGCGGATTGACGGTTCCTACGGCGCTGGATGCGATCAGCATTGGGACAACCACAGCAATCTTGTGATGGACGTCCACGAAGACACCTTTGGACGATCGGATCATGTGACGTTCAGGAACCTGGGGGCGCAAACCATCTTCCATCTCGGTGCCTATGACGATGATTATTCAGCCTATCACTCTCCTCAAGACACCCTTGAGAACATGGTTGCCGTGGTCGGGGGCCAAGAAAACCTCGAGGCCAGCATTGAATTCGTGATGTGGGCGGCCATGTTGGAGTTCTTCTTCGCCGACCAAACGCCGGAAATTCGCAACGTCAACGCCTGAGGGTAGGAACGAAACTTCATCAATGAATTCAACATCCTTCCCATGTGGGTGAAGACGAAATCGGTGAAGTGTTGGGGTCTCAACCCACTGCTCCGTTTTGGGCCCGTCGTGCGGCTTCACTCTCGCTTGCGGCAGGCTTCTTGCTCGCCTTCAGTGAAATTGTGTTCAACCTCCTATCGGGCGACACCGTGGTCGACGCCGTTTGGCCTCATGCCGTTCGTTCGCTCGAATGGACGATGGCATTACGTGAATCAACAGCGTTGCCGCTCTCCCTTGTCATGGCCCTCTCTGCAGCGTCCTTTTTCGGACGCCGTGCTTACCTCACCTCGCAGCATCAGCCACGACTCCGGTTGGTTTTGTTTGCCGTGCTGGGCTTCGTTCTCGGTGGCATAACGATTCATTTCATCATGGACCTCGCTTACCTGCGAGGGGCGTTCTTGCTTTTGCCCACCCTGTACGGTTGGATTCTTGCGATGGTGTTGTTGGTCCTTGGGGGCCCACCAGCCCTGCGTTCACCCGGCGCTGAAGGTGTTTCCTGGCCGAAAGCCGCTCACCTCTTTGGGGTCTTTTTTGCGGCTTGGTTGGTCATGCCGGGCATCCCTGCGCTCGTCGGTATGGCACCAGCACCTCCCGAGGCGCCCCGAATTGGATACGGTTCAAGCCCCGGGCCGTACGGCACGGTTCAATTCTCCTCGCCCTACACCTTGCCCTCCGAGGTCATTGCGGTTCAGGGCAACCTCGAAGACGACGTGACATTTAGTGTCCATCTCACCCTTCCCGATCTCCCCGACGACACCCCCTTGACGACGGTGCCGCTCGCCATCTTGCTCCACGGCTTTGGGTATCCCGACGTCAATGCGTACCAGGCTTGGATCTCCCATCTTGCGGCAAAAGGCATCGCAGTGGCGTTTCTGCAATACCCTTCGGACCTCCGGCCGGAAGGTCATGAAACCTTTGACGAGGTTGACGTAGCGGGTACCTCGAACTTCTTGCAGCACACCTACCGAAACCTCTCGATACGGGCTGCAATGGACCATCTTGAGACATGGGCGTTGAGGGAAGACCGTGACCCACGCATCAACGAGACGATGGGGGACGTGCGCATTGATCCTTCATCCCTCTGGGTGGGAGGTCATAGCTTGGGTGCAGCCTACACCTTCCTGAGCCTTGACGACGCCTTTGACCGAGGATGGGGGGGCCACGCTTTGGTCGTCGCCCTTGAAGCCCCGGCAAGTCGGCCGATGCAAGAAGCATTGCAACACGATTTTACCCGGATGCCGGCCAACACCCTTGTTCAAATCGCTGTCGCCGAAGACGACATGAGCGTGGGAATGTGCCCCGGGGCGTTCCACCAAGAACAGTTTGAGGCGCTTCCCGAAGAGCGAAACCAACTCATCGTGGTTCGTTCTGACAAGTACGGATTTCCCCGACTCGTGGCGAGCCACTACATGCAAACCGACCCCGCCCACGACCGCCTGGCCGATTGGGGCTTCTACCGCCGCATTGACGCCCAAGCTGATTACATCGTCGCCCAAGGGCGAAACGACACGTTCACAGCGGATTTTGCCTATCAGTACATGACCGATGAAACGATGCTCACCGGCATGGGTCAATGGGAAGACGGAACCCCCGTCCTGCCGCTTCGGTTGATTCACGACGCCGTTCACACCGATCCTGAATTCAAAGCGTGCACCTGAGGAGATGAACACCATGGGACAACACAGCATAGGCCAAGACATCAAAGCGCTGTGGAAGTACATTGGGGGGTCGGCCTTCCTCGCTTCCATGTGCTGCTTTCCAAGCGTGGTGTTGGTGTTCTTCGGGCTGGCGAGCGTCTCCTCTGCAGCTGCGCTTTCCAACGACTTGTATTGGGGAACGAACGGCATGGGCTGGTTCCGTCCGTTGCTCTCATCCGTAAGCGTGGTCTTCGTTCTCGTCGGATTAACCCTCTATTTCCGAAGCGAAGGAATTTGCACGTTCGACCAGGCCAAAAAACAGCGGACACGCATCGTCAACACCTCTCTGGTCGTGTTGATTTTGAGCACGCTGATCTATCTGGTGTTCAATTACGTCGTGTTGACCGAACTTGGCATCGCGTTGGACCTTCCTTGGGAAAGCAGTCGGTTTTGGAAGTGATCACCGAGCGTTCCGCTGGGTGTTGCAACCCACACCCCAATCGGGGTTCGCATTCATCGCGGCCTTGGTTTGGTCCAACAACACCTCTTCTGGAGTGGGTTCAGGGGTAGGTTTTGAACGATAGGCGAGAGAAAACTGATAGCCCATATCAATCCAATATTCTAATTGAATATTTGATTTTCCAATTGAAATATCAGAACTATCTCTCTCAATTGGAATTTCAATATCTCTTGGATTGAGGTGCATACCCATGCCCATCGCTTTCTGAACCGCCTCTTTCCCCGTCCACAAACGCATGGCCCTTTCCGGATGGAGCCGAAGTTGCTCGAGTTCCACCCCTTTGGCGATGAGATCAAACGCGTTATGAGCCAACGCTCGCTCCAACGGCTCGAGATCAATCCCGATGCACATGTCAGCAGGACCCAAAGCCACCACTGCCCACCCATCGCTGTGAGCGATGGACATCGACGGTAGCGGCGTACGACGCCATGCGCCTTGAATGAAGGCAAGAGAGGGCGCACGCTGTTCGCTTCGGCGGACCTCAAGGGCAGACAGGTCTCGCTCCCCGAGCGCCGTCAAGGCTTGGCCGAGCAACCACCGTCCGCTCAAGTGTTCGTTGCGTCGTTTATCGGTTGCGAACGTCGCCACCTCGTCGGCATTTGCCAGCGGGACATCGGCGAGCGCATGAACGTGAACGGGGCAGGTAAAGAGGCGTACGCCGGGGGCCGGTGAATTCAACTCCGTCATGCCCTCCATGGACGCCACCTTCAGCGCTCAAGCGAGAACCTTTGGCTCTCTTCAACCGTGGCCATGGCCTTCAGTTTCAATCCCTTGAGGGAAAGCACGGGTGCATCGTCCTCTCCAACGATCAACACGTCGTGCTCGGTCACCCCGTCGTCGTGATGAGCCGTTTGTAAACTGCGAAGGCGGAGGTTTTCATCAGCCTCCGGAACGCGAAGCATGGTGGACCAAGCGATGCCGACGGGAAGACTGCTGTATCCAAGGGTCTCCATGGCCACCAAGCCAGCATTTTGGAAGCCGGCCTCAATGAGCATGGGCAGGGCTTCAAGCAGAACCGTTTCACCGTCTTGCTCGTTTGCAAACTGGTCGATGGCCGGAAGTTGATGCCGCATGAGGGCCACACCATCGATGCCGATGGAAGTCCCATCGCCAACCCCTGCGAGCACGCCACCGTGAGATTGGAAGCGGGGTCCGTGGAAATACCTTGAATAAATGAA
>Ga0181597_10002672_pt1 | contig 19168 bp, 17 predicted proteins | sample 041ome_5_FD_148647 | JGI IMG/M metagenome (GOLD analysis project Ga0181597, IMG submission 148647) | Coastal salt marsh microbial communities from the Groves Creek Marsh, Skidaway Island, Georgia - 041403US metaG (spades assembly) | ecosystem: Environmental > Aquatic > Marine > Intertidal zone... | reverse complement strand
TATTGATGATAAAAATGATGCTAATAGTAATTTTGATATGATTAAATATTATATTTTAAAGAAAGATATTTATCAAAAATTAGCAAATATACAACTAGGTTTATATATGGCTCATGTTTCATATATATATTTATATTTTAATAGTTTTATAAAAGACCATACATGTTCTGGTTCTGATATAATAACAAATGAATATATTAATAAACCAACAGCGATATGTGGAGATGATGGTAGGAAACCAGAAGATTTTATACTAGGTGGTGGTGGTTTTAGTCATATTGTAGGTTATAGTGATAAAATTCAACAATTTAGAGATAAGAATAAGACTATGATGAAGGCTTCGAATCAGAAATTGAGCGAAAAAATTAAACAATATAAAAAGGAAGAAAAGGAAGGCAAACGGGAGGATGAAGCGTCAGCAGCACAAGGAGGAATACCACAACAACAACAAGCAGACGCAGCAGCAAGAAGTGCATCATTCGGAGAAGCAACAAATAATCTTACAGGAAATACACCCTATTTTGGTGATAGAGGTAATACATTTACGTCTGGGAGGAGATTATCAACATCGTCAACCTATAGTAATCAATCAGCAGCAAACGTAGCAGCAGCAGCAACAACAACAGTAGTACCATCATCAACAGCAGCAGCAGCACAAGCAGTACCAGCAACAAATCCAGCACAAGCACTAGCAGCAAGACCACTACCAGCAGCACCAGTACCAGCAACAACAGTAGTAGCAGGAAAAAGCAACACCAACGAAGGAGCATATGAACTATCACTACCACCAGTAGTAGGAGCAACAGCAGCACAAGCAGCAGCAGCAACATTAGGAACAGCAGGAGCACCACCACCACTACCACCACTACCACCAGCAGCAGTATCAAGACAAGGAAATCCAGCAGCAGGAAATTCAGCAGCAGGAGCACAAACAGCAGTACCAGCAAAACCAGCAGCAAAAGCACTAATACCAAAAAGAAAAGCACCACCAGTACCAGTACCAGCAGCAGGAAATTCAGTAGCAGGAAAAGGAAAAGCAGCAGCAGCAGCACCAGTAGCAAAAAATATAAAAGATTTAACTGACAAAAATTTCAATTCCGGAGAGAGCAATACCAACGTAAAAGCAAATTCATCAACAGGAGCAGCAGCAAAAGCAGCACAAGCAGCAGCAGCAGTACAAGCAGGAGCAACAGTAGTAGGAGCAAAAAAAAATATAAAAAACACAACAACAAACAGCACTAGAACCAACGAACCAGGAAATAATAATAATAATCCAAATGAACCTTTAAAAACAAATTCAATTTATGGAAACCCCTCTTTAACATCTGCATCAAATGAACAAAAATATAATAACAGTAAATTTGTGTCAGATAGTAACTTGTCTGGCAGTAATACCGCGTTTGTTCAAACTGAACAACAAGGAAATGAATCGAACTACGATACAGTACTCGGAATAGGGAACCCCTCACCATATAACAGCACAGAAACATATGCTAAAGGTACAGGACCACATTTAACACCTAATGTATCTTTAACACCAAATATACTTTACCAACGAACCAACCAATCTAGAGACCACATATACGCTGACCCATACGAAGTACCCCCCCCAATTCAAGGGAACAATAAAAACACAAAACACTACCCTCCCATAACAAAAAAGATAAAAAAGGAAAACGAAGATTGTCAAAAATATTGTATTAAACTAGATCAAACTGGAAAATGTTCTCTAAAGGAAGAATACAGTAATAATAAAAAATTATCCAAAAATTGGAGGAAATCTTTTTGCCCACAAAAATGTGATGGATATCGTAACGCAGTAAAAATTATCTGTAAATCAAAACTAATTAAAACCGTCGATATTTCAGAAGGTGGTTCCAGAAAGAATAAACCCCCCCGTAAACAAACCAAATCCAAACCCAAATCCAAATCCAAATCCAAATCCAAATCTAAATCCAAATCCAAACCCAAATCCAAATCCAAATCTAAATAATTCTCAAATTATATTTATCTTTTCAACATTTTCATTATAAAAATTATAAAAATTATAAAAATAAGATATAACTAGAATAATAAAAATATTAAAATATTAAAATATTAAACTATAAAATATAGCAAAAACAATATAACATTATAATAATATAGAAATATGAAAGAAATCCAAAAACACACTAGAACAAAGAATAGAAACATTAGTTCTAGGAAAACAAAGAAACAAACCGCTGGTGGTATAAAGTCTTTTCTTTTATCTATTAAACTTAAAAAACTCAAAAAAATAGCAAAAAATAAAGCGAAAAAACTAGAAGCATCATACAAAATTTATATAACTGCCATTGAAAATACAAAATCCCATATTATATCTAAAATTTATAGTAATCAAATTCCATTATTTAATACTATTTTAAGTAATACTCAAACTCAAGTTACAGAGAAAACCACTGAATTAGTAAAAAAATACAAAAACGGTCTATCACATATTCAAAATGGAAAACATCAAAAAGATGGCATACTAGGGAAAAAAATTATTAAACATTTTATTGAATTACGTGAAGCTGAAATGAATTATAATATTAAAACTAAAGAATATCAAGATAGCATTAATAATATGAAACAAAGCGTTCCAGAATTATTAACGGCTTTGCAAAGTAATTCAAAGAGTTCAGATAACCAAAAAAAATCAACACTAAATAAAGAATTTAATGAAGCAATAAACGCTTTAGAAAAGAGTATGACTAAAATAATTGAGGATAATGAAAAGGAATTAACTAAAATACGTGGCACATACGGCATTGATAGATATGAGAAATTTTATGGAGTTGAAATTCGTACAAATTTACCACCAAACATGCAAACACATATATACCAAACATCAAAAAGATTATTACGAGAATTTATTGACCTTTTTAGAAAGATTACAGATGAATATTCTATTGTATCATTTCAATATAATATTAATAATAATAATAATACTAGTAAAAATACATCTGACAGTAATAATTCTGAATTAATGAAAATGTTTTATAAGAAAAAAAATGAATTAATGTCTTATCAAATAGATAATCCTACCCAATTAGCAGCATATGATTTGGGTTTATACAATTTTAGTGATAATTCAATAAATATTAACAATTTAGCAAATTTAAATTTCATTGGCAAGTATCCTAAATTTGTGGAAAAGATAATATATTTATTCAGTCAGAAAGATGATATGTATCATAGTTATAGCGGATATGAAAAATTTGAATTTAATAATGATGATGATAAAATATTTAAAAATTTAAATAATAAAGTATATTTGAGAGATTTTGTAGGAGCTTCAGTTTCAGATGAAAAAAATTCAAAAATTAAACTAATTAATTCTTGTTATCGTTCTATTTTATTTGACAAATTGAATAATATAAATAATGTTTATGATATAAAAGACATTACATATTGGGATAACGTTGATTTCTCATACAATTTATGTAATTATATTAACATTATTATTAATAATAATAATAATAGTATTAATAATAATTTTTTAAATAGGATTATTATTGCTGAACTAATAATATTTGACATTTTGTTAAATAATGACAGACTTAAAATAGATAATTTAAAAAGAACTAATTTTAGTGGTGGTGGTGGTGGTAATGAAAATAGTAATAATAATAATAATAATAATAATAAAGAAACTAACAGTAATAAAGAACCTAACCGTAATAAAGAAGAAAAAAATAAAGATGAAAGAATAAAAGAATTGAAACCAGATGCACAAAAGTTTTATACCGAAAAAATCAAAGGTTTGACTACTACTAAAGAATATTTAGATAAAAATTATAAGGATATTATAAATAACCTTATGAAAGAAACAAATTAAAAATTTCCCATAACATTTTCCCTTTTTTTTTAAAATTTATAAAATTGAAATAACATAACAACCAAAATTGAAATAACACCTTAAGTATATTGTTTGTATAAAAATTATTAAAAAGACTAGACAATTATTTTATGAAAATTTCATAATTAATCGGCAAAATGAATTACTATCCAGATCAATATTATCCACGCCCAACGGCAACAGAATATATTTTAAAAGTAATAAATACTGGTGTTAATATGCCTCTCACTTATATATTATTAATGTTCTCATCAGTAATAATTATATATCTAGCTAATAAATTATTCACAATTCATAATGATATGGAAAGAAGTATGGGTAATATGACACCTAGTGAATATAAGGCACATACTGTAAGCATACATCAGTTTCTAGTTAATAATAATAACAGTTGGAAGATAATCAAATACTTGAAACAAAATTCGGAATACTTTAATTTGGTGGAATATATCATATATATTAAAAAGACTGATTTCGAAGATATTGGTCTTTATTTGGATGATAATCTAAAGAAACTATATATGACAGAATTTGAGAAATATGGTGATAGGCAGTTCAATCCTTGTCGCGATGGAATTCGTTATCTACCAGTTCGTGATGAGGATGTTGTATTATTCAGTAATTATCCGCAATTAACATTTCTTCGATGGGTTTGTCAAACTGGATTGGATTGCTTTATTACTAAAAATTTTAATAAAGTTAAAGCGGATTATGATGAGTATATTGAAAGATTGTCTAAAAATACTTGTGATACTGATACTTCATCAGATGAAGAACCTGAAAAAGATATGACTAATACTACTGATAACACTAACACTGATGAAACTGATAAAAAAGAAAAATAAATAATTTAATTACAAATAAACAATTACAAATAATATATATAAAAAAATTTTAATATTATATATTCATTTTATTTTTTATTATATTACATTTATTAATTAACTAGTCGAAGAACTACTACTACTCGATGAATTACATCTACTATTTCTTTGTTCTCTAGAATAAGTAGAATATTTGCCTCCATCTTCGGTTTTTGCTCTACTATCTAGCCATAATATAATATTCTTAGTATATCGTTGAAGACATTTACATTTTATTAGTTTCCCACATACACATTTATCTGGCATAATAGGCATAGATTTATTTAACTTACCTTGCCAATTTATAAATCTATAAAAACTAGTTGATATTATATCTAGTAATTTCTGACATTCTTCATCATTATCTAAATTAAATTTTGTAGGTAATCCAAATATAGCAAATCTAGGGAATTCAACAATGGAATTAACCATTCTATAACCTTTCCACTTTACTAGAGTATAATAAAATTTTTGTGTATTTTATAATTTACAGTTTAATATAATAAAAATATCAATTTTCAAATAAAACATAAAACATTTTATAAATTATCGTGCTGATCCGATAATTGAATTTAAATAAGTATTATCATCATAATTATCATTTCTTACCCTTGGTTTATGTGTTCCAGCATCAACTTTACTTTGATGTCCTAGTATATCTAACTTTTGTAATCCTAGGTTAGCAACACTATGTCCGTGTTTTTCAATAATACAAGCCATTTTATTTTCATCATATTCACCATCTGTTTTAGCACATAAATTAACGTATGACCCAAAGACAGAATGTGCTGCTGTAGATGGTAAAATTCCGCTACCAAGAGACCCATCAGCACAACCGTGTAATTGATTACCACCTAAAATACAATGCTTATCACCTTGACGTTTTTCAAACCAATATGAACTACAATCTTTACCTAAAATAGCATCACATTCGTCTGTAGTGGTATCATTATTATTGCTAGTAAAACCTTCACGTAATTCATCTACTGTGATACCAGCGAGACGCATTTCTTCATTAATGGTGTCAAATGGCATATTACCAGACAGTTTCTTTTCATAAACACCATTTGTAATTAAGAGAGTAGGGATTATTTTTATATCAAATGCGGTACAAGTATCTTTATTACTGTAGCATTCTACTTCTACTTTATCAATATCGTCTGATAGTCCATTTTTAATACGTTCCCAAGTTGGCATAAATGAAATACTAGCAGGGCAAGATGTTCCGTAGAATAGTGTTACTGTTTTTTTGTTATCAAATCCCTCAATCGCTTCGTTAGCCATAGCTTCGTTAGCCATAGCTTCAATTGTTTTAAGTTCCTCTTTAACTTCGGTCTTTATTTCTTCTGTTTGTTCTCTATCTTCTTTCCATTTTTGAAGTTTCCTAAGTTCAACAATGGTATTATCTTCTACGGCTTTGTTTAACATCTGTGTAACAATATATAATATTGCGAGTACCAAAAGACCTTTAACAATACAATTCATAATTATATATATTTTTAATATTTTAATTTATTTTTATTTCGTAATAGAAGTGCTATTATATTATCAACAGATATTATAACAGTAATAATGCCAAATAAAACTTATGACACATATCGGAAATATTACCAAACATTAATAAATCATTTACTAACTTATAATACAAAACACGAGCAGTTAAAACAACAAGACCCAATAAAAGGGAATAAACCTTTTCGTTTCCAAATTCCGAAAACAACAATATTAGAACTTTCGCGACACGTGCGTGTATTATTGAAACGGGAACCCAATTTATTACGGTTAAAAGCACCCTTTAATTTATTTGGTGATATCCACGGTCAATTTGGAGATTTAGTAAGGTTTATTCATATGATTAATAGGTCAAATGGTAAAAAACGATTTATATTTAATGGTGATATTGTGGATAGGGGGAGTTGTAGTATAGAATGTTTAATGCTATTATTTGCTATGAAATTCTGTTTTCCCAATGATGTTTATATAATGCGAGGTAATCATGAGAGTATGGATATTAATCAAATGTATGGATTTAAAACAGAATGTCTAGAACGTTATGGAGATGAAGTAGGTTTCAAAATATGGAAAGATTTAAATACAACATTACAATTATTGCCTATATGTTGTACTATTAACGAGAGTATATTTTGTACTCACGGAGGAATACCAAGACAACCCCTTAATTCACTAGACGATATTAATAAAATAAACAGAAATATGGTAATTCCCAATGAAGGTATAATGTGTGATTTAATGTGGTCTGACCCGAAATCACATAAGACACAGTGGGCTGATAACGAAAGAGGTGTAAGTCATACATTTAATCAATATGCTTTACAGAAGTTTATGACTAAGCATAATCTTTCATTGGTATGCAGAGCACACGAAATGGTAAATGAAGGATATAAGTTTTTCGCAGGTAATAAGTTGGTTACCATATTTTCAGCACCCAATTATTGTGGAGAAAGGGGTAATAATGGTGCTGTAATGGTAATAAATGAGAATATGGAATGTTCTTTTATTGTGTTAAAACCAATATCTAAAACAGTAAAAAAGTAAAACTAGTATTAGTCAATTAAATCAGGGTCATTATCCATTTCAAAATTTGGTATATCGTCCAAATCATCGTCATTGTCGTCAGACTGTTCAAAATCGTCAATATTCATATTTGTTATATTATCCTTAACGTTCATTTTAACAATAGTCCATAGCATTCCAAGTTTGCCATTATATTTCCACATTCCATAACAAACAATCCAGGCTTTAACAAGTGTATCTGCGGTTAATAGGTTATGAATAGGTCTATCGTAGATTTCATTATTATATTTAATATGTTGTATATCATTACTAATTTTACATCTAATGTAATTATATTCTGTAGTAGAAGTAGATATATTATTATTCGGTTCTAATTTATTACCACGTAAATCCATTTCAAATGGTGTTTTATAAGAAGATGCTATATTTTGTTGTTGTAAGCGTAATAGTGATGTATTTTGACGTATATTATGTATCTTTAAAGTATGACAATATACATCATTATAACTAGGTTTATATGGATTCAAAACATTTGATAAATCGTCATCTACATTCGATAATTTAGGTTCTAAATCTTTATATGTCAAAGGAGTTTCCTTCATAATACGATATTGTTTGCGTAAAAAATCTTGGGAGTGTTTATCAATTCCATTTATAACAGAGTAGAATGTATCTATTTCACTATTATTATTATTATTAATAAATGTTAATTCAATATATGATTTTTCCATATTTTTACCAGATATTTCAATTGGATTTGCAACTTTCAACCAAGGTGTTTCAAACATTAACCCATCTAGGAATATTGTGGGTGTTTTATATGTCATACCAATAAATTTATTACTACGAGGACCGTGAATATCATAATATATGAAATTCGGATTAAAGAAATTTTGATTTATTGATAAATATTTTACATTTGATATTTCTGCCATTTTTTAGTTTTTAAATTTTTATTTATTATTTTTAGTTTTATTTATTTATTTTTTTATTTAGTTTTCCAATTTTTTGGGTTATTTTAGGTTATTTTAGGTTATTTTAGGTTATTTTCTATTGTTTATCAAATCCTTAAATATTAATTAAGGTATTTTTAGTATTATTTTTAATTTTTCGGTTATTATATTTTACTAACTATATAATAATTTAACATTTACAACCAAATATGAAATATAAAATACATTTAATTTATTTTCAATTTGAAGAGTAAGATGTCGTCAAACTTCTTACTTAGACCGTTTAGGTGGTTATTCTCTAACAACATTAGCGATTTAATAAAGCGTCCCAGCGATGAAAATATGAAGCTTTATAAATTGTTAATATTTAGTTTAGATGGTGTGTTAATTGATAAAATGAATAGTAAGGTACTACCTTTAGCAGTCGAGACTTTTAACAAATTAAAAACGGAGGGTTATCGTATGTGTATTATAACGAATGAATGTAGATATTCCCCTAAACGTGTGCGTAAGGATTTAGTGTTCTTAGGGTTTGATTTGGATAGTAGTATTGATATTATAACAGCATCTTCCCTAACATTAATATCCCTAACAAACATATTGAAGTGGAGACATGTTTCTAATAATTCATCTAATATAAGTAGCAACCCAGATAACTTGTCATCAAAGTATATTTCACGTAAGTCTTATAATAATATGTTAAATGAAGCATCAGATATAAAACCTGTAGTATCAGCAACACATTTCGGTATCATCGGTAATGTCAATTTATATAATTATTTGAGGAACAGCATTTGTAAGAAATATCGCAATGCTCATTTATATTATATTGAAGATTGTATAAATCCTTCCAGAAAATTAGATTATATTGTAGTTGGAAGTGTTAATATTGATAATAATTTGGATAAGATAGTTGATAATAGTGTTCGTTGGTTTCGGGAAAACAGTACAGTATCCGTAATATTAGCACATTCGGATATTATGCCAGAAAATCGCAAATCTGTAAAATATATAAATCCAATTCCATTAATAAATAAGATAGATGAATTGGGTAAATCGTTAGATAAAGACTTTGAAATGCCATCTGATAAAATCGCAGTTGGTAAGCCATATTGTAGTGAGTTCATTGATAAATTTATAGAAAGATATGATTTGAAAAAAGAAGAAAAATTACCTGCTTTAGTTATTGGTGATGATTATAATGCTGATATGAAATTCGCATTCTCAGCCAATTGTGATAAGTGTCTAGTATTAAGTGGAAACACACAAATTAGTGATATTGAAAGTAAAAAAATAAACACCGATGATATAGAATTTGTTGTACCTGATGTATCATATTTAGGTTTATAATATGTTATTATTATGTTATTATTATTTTTAGTATTATTTTTAGTATTATTTTTAGTATTATTTTTAGTATTATTTTTAGTATTATTTTTAGTATTATTTTTAGTATTATTGTAGTATTTTTTTCTTATTATACAGTAAAAATAATATAACAAATATGGATAGTCGTGAATTGTGTAAACGTGTTGTTAAATTGCTAACACTTGGTCTAGTAGTAGCATTTTCAGCTTTACTTCTAGGAAAGAGTAAGAATATGGAAGAAGCACTTATGTTGGCTCTTATTGCGTCTGCTATGTATGGTGTATTGGAACAATTTGCTCCTAATCTCGCAGAAAGTGCTAAATTCGGTTCAGGATTTACATTAGGGTCTGCTTTAGTAGGTGGGTTATAAATTACTATGATTTTTCTTTTTTTTGCGGTTTTTATTATTCGTTTTATATCTGTCAGAATAGCAAATCAATCAGAAATTACAAATGGAAGATAACTCTAATTTAGCAGTTCTTGTAGATGCCAAGAGAGAATATACAAATCATTTAATTGATGCTCTTCGCTCTGGTATTATAACAGGTCTAAAAGGACTTTATGATGATGCCGATGAAGCTTGTAAGCATGATAATACGCCAAAGGAAGTAATTATGGAATTCCAACGTAATTTAGAGAGAGTTCCCAAGTGGTCTCAAGATGTAATTAATAAAGAATTAAAAAGGATTGGTAAAGAGGCGGATTGGAATGATAATCTAAGTGATTTAATTACTGCAACATTTATTACACATACAAAAGTATTAGCTGTATTGAACAAGAATAACAAAAAGCGTATTGAATTAAAAGTTCCAAAATCTAATCATTTCATTCACTTATGTTATATTGAAAGTGCTAGGAAGTTATGGAAAGCACCTTATTTGTTCTGTGTTAGAGGTAATAATAAAATCGAACAATGTCGGAATATTGAAGAAACTGATAATATTATTAAAGTAGCAATTGAAGAAACAATTCGTAAATTACTACCTGTTAAGGCAATCTTACGAGAATATTTCGATGACGAAGCAGAAGAAGAAGAGCCTAATGTCGAAGATGAAGATGTTAAACTATCAATGACACCTAGACAAAAAACTAATATTCTTAGACTAGTAAAGAAAGAATTAGAAAATACAAATGGTAATATTGATGTTAATAACGAATCTGATATTAGAAAATTAATTCAAGAAGAATTAAGAAAAGTATCCTCATCAAATTCAAAACCTAATAAATTAGTAGAAGAACAACCAACTAGTGAAGTTTTAGAAGAAATTGTAGAGAAGGTTAAAGAACTACAAGAACCACGCACTTCCACTGATACAGAACAAAAAGAAACCGTTGTATCCGATACTACTATCGAAATCCCTAATAATACAGAAGAAGAACATATTACTAATACCGATGAAGTTGCTACCACATCAAATGAACCCCCTACAACACCTAATAATACACCTGTAAATAGTCCTAATGATATTCCAGTGGATACACCCGTAAATAGTCCTACTGATATTCCCGTAGATACACCAGCGGAAGATGATTATGATGATGATTTTTTTGTAGATGATGTCGATATAGGAAGAGTATCAGAAAACGAAACTGAAGACGAAACATCGGAAGTTCCACTACATACAGAGGAAGACTTACAGAAATTGTTAGAAGACAGTGATATGGAGGCTTCTTCGATTAATATTGATGAACCTAAAAAACAAAATATACCAATTAGACCTATGGAAGATATTGAACTAGATAGTGATTTTGAACTAGATAGTGATGTTGAAATGGATACATTTGAAGAAAATAGTGAAGTTTCGAAAGATTCTGAATTCTCATTCTTCTAAATGTTTATTTGAATATTTTATACTCTTTTATACTCTTTTATACTCTTTTATACTCTTTTCCATATATATATATATATAATTTCTATTATTATAATTAAAATAGTTATAAATATTATTTAGTTATAAATATTATTTAGTTATAAATATTATTCACTATAATTAATAAGGAAAAATGTCAGTAAAAAAATGTCCAGTTGGAATGATTATTTCAGAATTTGATTATGAAACATTAAGAAAAAAAAACTTAGGTAAGGTTCGTGATTATTATAATACAGTATTATCAGATTATACAGAAAAATACTATAAATATTCCAATAAAAAACTATCAGAAAATCAAGATGATATTGATAATTCTGCTTATTTAATAAAGGAAAAAGGTAGTATATCCTCCCTCAACGATGATTTAATTGATATCAGCAAAAATCTAAATCAAGTAGTTTTAGATGATTTCGCTGATATCAAAAAGCAAATAAATGAGGTGAAATCACTAGAAGGTGATTTAGAAGCAGGACGTGTGCGTGTTAGAGATTTAAATGATGCCATATCAAAACAAAATATTAACTCTAGTGCTCATCAAAGTAATCTAGAAGGTACTAAAGATATGAGAAGCACATATGAATATAAATATAAAATTCATATTATTAGTGTTATCATTCTTACTCTTATTATAATTGTCATCATATATATGATATTAGCAGATGATACTAATCCAACTAGTAATAAAATAAATAATAACCTACGTAATATTCTAAATATGAATAATACTAATAACAAGAATACTAATAAAATAAATAATAACCTACGTAATATGCTAAATATGAATAATACTAATAACAAGAATAATGTGCCTAACAACGATTTATTAAATAATTTATTGGCAAATAATAAAAAAAATTAATTATTCATTTCATTTTCAAATATTCTTTTCTGATAATAATAAGACTAAATCTATAGTAATAAAATAATATAAAAAATGGGTGATACACAAATTCAATTAATACGCCAACATAGTAAATTAAACGAAGACATTAAGAACACTATCAAGGCACAAGAAAGTTTATATAGTGATATTCAGAAAATAGATAATGAATATTATGATAACAATCGTAAGAAATTTAAGATTAATGAAAAAATCACAGACCTAGTAGAACATCGCAATAAAATATGGAGTTTCCTTAATGATAAATATAATGATAATACTAGACTACGTAAAAACTTATACAAGAGGGCTGATGATTTAATAAAACAGAAAGAAGAACAGATTAAAGAAACCCAGTATTTAGAGGATAAACTCCGTGATATGCAAATTGGGTCTGATACAACAAAACGCAATTTTCACGAAGAAAAATATCAAAAGGAAAGATATGAATACTATGTTGATTTTCTCCGAATTATTAGTATTTCATTCACTGTTTGTATTATAATATTGTCTCTAGCATATAGTGGTTTTATTGGGTCTAGTATTCCTCTATTATTAGTTGGTTTAATTATTATTACAGTAGTTAGTTATACAGTCTATTATGTTTATATCGCAAATCTAAATAGACATCATATGTTTTGGAATAAATTACATCATCCAAATCCTAAGATAGATACATCATCTTGTTATAATAATTCTAGTTCATATAAGTCTGATGAAGATGTAGAATATGAGGAGAAACAACGCATTCTAGAGGAAAAACTAACGGAAATGACTAAAATCTGATACTTTTGGTTAAATATTTATCATTTTTAACAAAAATTGTTTTTTTATTTACTAATAATGATAATTTCATTTACATACACTATTTTGTTTCAATTGTATGAACCAAAATACAAAAATGGCTAAGCGCGGTGGAAAAAAAGGTAAACAAGCGAGAGCCGAACGTAGACGGGAAGATTTTGAAAAAGAACGAGATGAGAAAAAAACATCTAATGTGGAGGAAGATACACAGTCCTATACTAGTAGGATAGGTACACAACCCAATCCTAGAAGAGTAGGTACACAGCAGTCCTATACTAGTAGGATAGCTACACAGCAGCCCTATACTAGTAGGATAGCTACACAGCAGCCCTATACTAGTAGGATAGGTACACCTTCCCCTACAGGTAGATATTTTCCACTAAACCACCCTCAATCTGCGGAGGAAGGTACACAACCCAATACTAGAAGAGTAGGTACACCTTCCTATACATATGAATATTATCCAGCAGACCACCATCAATATCCGCAAGAACGCAACAATAATCGGATATGTTATTGCAATGATTGTGTCCAAGAACGACGACAAGTCTCATATGGAAAAAATACTGCTGGAAGATGTTATTGCTATGATTGTGGTCAAAGGGATAACAGCTTTATTTCAAATGGGTTTTTATTCTCGTAGTCTTTACTAATTCATATATAATTTTATGAATTACAATTAACTCTTTTAAAAATATTTAAAATACAAATTTTTTTTAAAATGTAGTATTATCCATAGAACTTGTTGTTAATTTCTTCTCTAGTGTTTTAATTTTGAAAATAAAACAATTTACTGTATCAGCATTACTATCATTACTAGACCCAAATGCAAATTCTGTACCACTAGGTAAGCTAATCTTAACAGTCATTTTACTTAATGTTATACGAGGATTAAATACTTTAATAATTCTTTCATCTACTGTGCCACCAGCCAATTTATAATACTTATACCCATTTTGTAAGGTATAATCCCTTAATATAGCAAGTGATTTAGACATATTATCATTTGTCCCTTGAAACATACTACCCAATTCCTGGATTTCTAATAATAAATATGGAAAGTTTGAACCATTATCACTAGCACCAGATGTGCTACTACTATCTATTAGAATTGCCTCCACTAGTTCAATCGAAACAACATTTTGAAAACCAGATAAAACAAATCCGCTAGTAGCACCACTAGATGGTCCGAATTTGATAACATATTCATTAGGAGATGTATGAGTAGTAGTGTTTCTATCTTTACTATCGATTGCTATATAGAATGATTTTTCCACTAATTCCTCAGTCATCAACTTTTCAACAACATTCTTATTCTCTTCTTCAAATTGAGTTGATTCGGGTGTAAATTGTGTATCAACTGTAGTATCTATTTCTTTTGGTTTAATATCATCAACATTATTAAAAGATGGTACTTTGGCTTTTGTTGGTATTCCCAAAGGTTCATTTTGTGCGTCTCTATTTATCATTAATTGATTAAATCTTTCTGTGTTTGTCATTTCTACTGATGTTTTTTTATTAGAGTTATCATCAGTATTATTACCTCTAGTTGGATTATCGTATTTATAATTATCTAAAAATTTATCATATCCAATTTGGGTATTATTATCAGTAGCATATTTAATCGCAGGAATAATTTGTGCTAGTTCGCCCATTTGTTGATTACCTTCTATAGCATAACCAGAATTTGCGTGTGGAGTATGTATTTTAACCTGAATTTTTTTGTCTAGTGTGTCAATAACTTCGTTTAAAACTTTTTTATTAGATACATCTCCTTTTTTTGCGTTTAATATCTTTTGAATATGTTGGGGCTGAATATTTAAAGATGTATAAAAATTAGGATATTTTTGTGTAAAATGGTTATGTATTTTATTTGCTATTTTTTCAATTAATTGTGGTGATGACATATTATTTTATATTGATTTGTTTTGTATTATATTATTTTATTAAAAATATAAACTTTATTATTGCTATATAACATAAAAAATAAGTTAATATAACACTAAATTTTTTTACAACTAACAAAACTTATAAACCTTTTCCATATAGACTGCCTACTTTGTTGTTGTATATTACTTGTATTATTTAAAAGATTATTATCAATATTATCATATGTATCGTATGGTTGATTATACGAAACAATATAAGATATATTAGATTGTTGCTCTGTTAATTGTTCTGTTAATTGTCCTGTTAATTGTTCTTTGTTATAGTTAGAATAATATTCATTTTGATACGAATATACATTATTTTTATTTACAATAGATACTATTTCACAATTATTACACATACATTGGGGGCAAATTATGTCTTTTTTTTCAGTATTACATTTTGATACCCAACACATAAAACAATTTAAATGATATTCATGCTTACACGTAAGAATTGCCACTTCTTCTATCAATTCATCTAGACAGAAACTACAATCTTCATATTCTTGTTTTGTTATAGTTTCTTGAGTAAAATTATTGCTATCTACAACACTTTCATCGAATGGATTTGAATTCGAATTCTCAATATTTGTATCATTTATTGTATTATTAGTATTATTAGTATTATTATCTAAGGGAACACTTATATTTTGTTGTCTATTATGTATTTTATTATATAAATTGTAATCTTCGTTTGTGTTTATATTTATATCTAAATTCTCATTAAATTTATAGTTAATTTGTTGGGAATTAGGAGTATCAGATGTGTTATTTTGGTTTCTATGATTATAGAAAGTTGTCATTTAATTATTAAACAATTTTGTTCATCTGTTATAATTTTGTGATAGAAATTTTAAAAATTGAAATCTAAATTACATATCTATATTAATCATAAAATTGTCATTAATTATTGCTATAATAATTATAATGGTTATAATGGCAGTAAATTTGATAGATACCGATATTAAAAAATATAATTATAAATTTAAACCAGATTATGATACTGACCCACTAAAATATAAAGAATATGGCATCAAAAATCATATTCGCAACTTTGTGGAATATTATTGTATATTACCAAATATTACAAACATCAGTGGATTTAATCTAAGATATTTAAAATGGTTCTTGGAAACAAATAATAGCCCAGGTGTTATTCTAATACAAAAAAGAAATGATAGATGGTTAGTATCTACAAATAGCAGACACCCTGGATTTCACAAATTCTTAATAAGTGGTATATTAATTGTTCTCGGAGAATTAAAGGAAAATGTAGATATTACTCATCAACAAGATGAAATATTAGAACAAATTCCAGAAGAATATCGTGAATATATTAAGAAAGAAGATATAACAATGATGGAAAAAGGTATTAAATCACCAGATGTGTTCGAATACTATTTAAAAGATTATGAAAAACGTGAAATTATTGATATGATTTCTAAAAATACGAATATTAAAAATATTATATACCTATTCAGAACATATCGTGATAAATATCCAAAAATGAGTTTCATTTCATTTCATATAAAAAATGGCAAAGATGACCAAAATTATATTTATAGTATTTCTACCAATTGGCTAGAAGAAGATGACACCACCTTAAAAAATAAAATAAATTTCTTCATTCACAGATTATTCAATGATAACAATGAATTACTCGACTTTGATATATCAATTAGTACCATAAAAGACCCACCAATAAAGATATTATTAAAACAGAATACTGATTTGTATAATTATGTTTCATTTCAAAAATATGATTTACCTATAAAGTGTTGGGTTCAACTGCTATTCGCAATAGGCTCATTTGGTATTCGAAAGTTTTATGACTTTGGTTATTTAGATACTATTATTGAAAAAACTATTGAATTTGTTGATGAATACCAAACATCAGATAATTACCAAATTACCAATTTACTCAAACGACTATACAAATTCGCATTACTAGAACCTATATTAAGTAAGGCTGACGGTAAAGTATATTTTAATGTTATAGCACGTTCAACAAATGATAATAATACAATGTTATCCTTACGTGCAAAATTTTGTATTTTCGCCGAAAGACTATTATGCCAAATGAAGGGCAATTATTCTGATGATGAAAAAAGTAAAATGATTATCAAATTTAGAGACCACTACAACAATAAGTTCTTCTTTTCCGATGAACAAAAAGAAAATGATTTGTCATATCAATACGTTCAACGTATACTAGATATATAAATCCTTTGGATATTTCAATTATTTGAACAATTAAATTATTTCAATTATTTTAATAAATAAACCCATTAAAATTTATTTTATTAATCATATTTTTTTATTTTTTATTTATGAGTTATTATTTGTTCTATAATAAAATATAACAAATCTTACCAATAACAATGGCTCTATCACCACTAGATGGCAGATATAAACAAAAAGTTCAAAGTTTATCTATGTTTAATGAAACGGAATGGTATATTTATCGTCTTAACGTAGAAATAGACTATTTCGCCTATTTAATAAAATTATTAGTATCGGAAAAACAAATTATATATGATAATGTAGATACTCTTCTAGATAAAATTAGAAGTATAGTATCAAATATTAACAAAGAAACTATTGTAAAAGAAATAAAGGAAATTGAGGCTACTACAAAGCATGATATCAAAGCAATTGAATATTGGCTTAGACGCATATTACTAAATAATAAACCTGATTTAACACATATACTAGAATATATTCATTTCGGTTTGACATCACAAGACATTAATTCAGTAGCATTTAGCCTACAATTGAAAGATGCTGTTGATGTAATTACCAAACGTGCTAAAATTGTATATAGCAGTTTAACCAATATGATTGATATTCCACATCGCAGAACTCCTATGTTAGCACTAACTCACGGACAACCTGCTGTACCCACCGTATTACACAAGGAACTCTTAGTATTCGCTGAACGTTTAGAATATACACTAGACTATATAAATGACCATTGGCATTTAACTAAAATAGGAGGGGCAGTTGGTAATATGAATGCCCATTACCTAGCATTTCCTGAGATTGATTGGAAGAAAGAAATGGAGAAATTCTGTAAGGAATTGGGACTAGATAGATGGCAAAGAACAACGCAAGTTTCTAATTATGATGATATTGGTATAGTGTCAGGTCTCCTAGTATCGATGAATTGTGTATTGCTAGACCTTTCACGTGATATTTGGGGTTATATATCTCGTGGAATATTTAAGTTGAGGAAAGATGAAGGACAAGTGGGTTCATCTACTATGCCACAGAAGGTTAATCCAATTGATTTTGAGAATGCTGAGGGTAATATTGCTGTTGCTAATTCGTTATTACAGATGATGCAAACCAAATTGCCAGTATCGCGATTTCAGAGGGATTTATCTGATAGCACAGTATTGAGAAATTATGGTGTATGTATGGGACATATACTAGTTGCTTTGGAAAGTACGATTAGTGGGCTAGGTAAGTTGGATGTCGATTTTGGTATGATGAAGGAAGAATTAGAGAGACACCCAGAGGTATTAGCAGAAGCAGTCCAAATTATATTGAGGAAGAATGGAATATTGAATGGTTATGATATAATTAAGCAGATTACGCAAGGAATGAAATATCAAGATTTGGATACTTTCAAGAGTGATATTATTGAATATATTAAGGATTTGGATAATATTGGTGAAAGGGATAAAATATTTATTGGAATGGAAATACAGAAGTTATCATATGAAGGATATATTGGCGATTATTGGGATAAAAAGTAAAAAGTAATTGTAATAATAATAATATTTTATAAAATAAAATTATAAAAATAAACAATTCAAATTTAAATTTAAATAATTAAAATTAATTTTTTATTAAAGTTAAGTAAAAATGGTTTTATCTTTTTCTCTGTATTTGTTAATTAAATCAGATAAAGCTTTGCGGATATTATGATTATTATTTTTAGGACAGTAACACGTATTTGCGGTTGGATTAGGTTTAGGTTCATCAATAATAATACCCACAGCATTACAATATAAATAAAACATATTGTATAGTTGATATGCTCCTATTGTCATATTTTCTACATATTTTTTATGTTGA
>Ga0181597_10002666_pt1 | contig 19185 bp, 8 predicted proteins | sample 041ome_5_FD_148647 | JGI IMG/M metagenome (GOLD analysis project Ga0181597, IMG submission 148647) | Coastal salt marsh microbial communities from the Groves Creek Marsh, Skidaway Island, Georgia - 041403US metaG (spades assembly) | ecosystem: Environmental > Aquatic > Marine > Intertidal zone >... | reverse complement strand
AACATATACAATTGCATATATTAACGAAGAAAGTTTAGGAAATACTCCAATATTAATTAAAGTATCTACAAAAATAGAGTTCAACTCAATACCCAAAACCCTGTCACTGTAAAATATTGATGTTAGCAGACCCGCTAAAACATATGTAAAAATTGAATTTGTTCCAAACACCTGTGACATCTTAAATTTATTATAACCATTAAGATCTATAAGATATGTAAAAGCGGCTGTGATCATGAAAGACATACCAGCCATTAAAAATGTATAAGATGTACTCCAAAGGTTCTTATTTACAGGAAAAGACCAACTAAAAAAATCTCCAATAAAAACTAATATTAGACCAATTGAGAACAGCTTAATAATTTTATCCTTAATATTTATTTTACTTACAAGAATAGAACCAGCAATTAATCCAAAAACCCCAGTAATAATTGATGGAATTGTAGTGAGAATACCTTCAGGGTCCCATGTGTCTTGCCACATTACTCCAGGCAGGTATTTATTATCAATGTAATGTGCTAGATTCAGCTCAGGAACACTTAAGTCTGGCTGCCCAATACCTGGAATTGGAAAGTATAACATAATCGCCCAATAAAGAACGAGTGTTATGAAGGATAAATATATAAAGTATTTCTTTTCAATAAACAAGTATATAAAGCCACAAAACAAGAAAACAAAAGATATTCTTTGTAAAACACCAGTCCACCTAATATTATTAAAATCAAAATCAGGAAATACCCATAAAAAGACTCCAACAAGATAGATTTTTAATGTTCTCCAAATAATCTTTTTCATAGCTTGATTTTTATTAAAATCACTCTTTCTGTTATTTAGAGATAGTACAATTGAAACTCCAACTATAAATAAAAAATTTGGAAAAATATAATCAGTAGGAGTTAAACCATTCCAATCAGCATGAAGAAGTGGAGCATACACATGATTCCAAGAACCAGGTGTATTGACTATAATCATAAAGATCAAAGTCATTCCTCTTAAGACATCAATTGAAAGCAGTCTTTTATTCATTTTTATTTTCAACAATTATACTATTACCTCCTCTACCATTATTGTCAAATAACCTCAAGTTTACAACGTCACTTTCGTCTATCTTAATAGGTGATATAAAAGTTTGACTTGACTCATTTGGATTAGATCCATCAAGTGTATACTTAATATTTAAACCTGGGAATACTGTATTCGCATAAAGAGTATCATTCATAATCTTACCTCCTGGTTTTGGTAAATCATAAGATAATCCACCAAAAATATTGTCAACCATTGGAAGAACTCTTTGACCAATATTGTTAGCAAATTTGTTCCAGTCTTGATCAATTTTTTCTCTTTTAATATCATTATTAGATATATCCATCCAAGAATTATCGTGAGACCATGCTTTCTGTGAAAAAACTATAATATTTGGCATGAACATATAATCAAGTATTCCTTCATTTCTTATTGTCTCACTCCAAATTTGCGATTGAACACCAACAATGTTATCTCTTTTATCTTGGTCTAATTTTACTGAATTATCAATGTAGTCTTGCGAAATATTATTTTTTTCTACACCATATAAATCATTAAACACATCATATACATCTACTGTCCACATATCTTTATAATTAGCATAACCACTCCATGATAAACCTATATTGTCAAGATCCTTATCATCTACCATATCAAAATAAAATGCACTTGAGTTACTCATTATTGACTTGTATCCAAGATTAGCATACTTATAAATCATATCCTGCCTTCCTTGACCCCAATCGTTTTTCCAGACAAAAAGTAAAATATCATCATCCTTAAAAAAATCTTTAATTTGAGTTTCAGATTGATTTTTCTCAGTCAACTTTAGTAGTATATCATCCCATCCTGTCATTGTTGCGCCATACGAAGATATCTTATTATAAATTCTTCTCTGCATAAGTTCATATAGTGCATTGTAATCTCCTGAAATTGAGTTTTCACTCATGAACTTATCACACATTGGTGATTTCTGCCATGCTCCATAAGGTAATTCATCTGCAGCAACACCAAACTTAGTCATCTCAACACCTGCTTCATTATACATTAGATAAATTTCATCAATTACTTTTTCATAAAATGTAAATGAACTCTCCCTGCATACGTTCATTATATTATCAGTAAAACCTTGTGCTGAGTAATATTCACTTTTATCATCTGGATCGATTAATAAATACTTTTCAGCTTCCACTTGATTACCCATTTCCATATATTTTTGATATCTAGCATTCATTGCAACTATAGCAGATCTCATGTGCGAGGGTACGCTTATTTGCGGAATAATGCTGATATTTCTTTCACTTGCATATTTAAGAATATCAACATAGTCAGTTCTTGAAAGATATCCTGATCCTGTTGAATTAGTATCCGGACCGGAGCCATACATAGGTATTAAATTTTCAAACTCATCCTTTGTATATGCCCTCTTGGATCCTACTTCGACCAGTTCTTCTAGTCCAGGAATCTCTAGTCTCCATCCTTCATCATCAGTAAGACGAAAGTCTAAATAATTAATTTTAAAAAAAGATAGATAATCAATTATTTGCTTAATCTTCTCAGGACCGTAAAAGTTTCTAGATATGTCTAATAACATACCTCTATATGAAAATTTAGGCGAATCATTAACTTCAATAAATTTCAATGGAGAATTCTCTAATTTAGAGATAAGAAATATTTGTTTTAGTGACTGTAAAGCATAGAGTGCACCAGCATTATCACCTGAGGTAATAGAGATTCCTTCATCAGAAACACTCAATTGATATGATTCAGCATTTATACTCTTATCTAAATCAATACTAATTCTGCTTTCAATTTCATTAGTATTGTCAAAATCAATGGTTACTACACCATCAAATATTGATTTGATTAGTTGTTCACTTAAATTAAACTCCTGATTTATAAGAATTGAATATTTATTGAGCATTTCAACTTCTCCACCATTTATTATAAAATTAGATGGAGATGGTATAATGTAGTCAAGATCAGATTTATCTAACAAACTATTAGATATGTATTCATTATACCTATCAACTGAAGTAGGAGCATTAAGTTTTTCTATTCCTTTTGCATTTTTCCAAACATAATCAAACTCTACATCTAAAATATCATCATTACTAACAATAAAACCTCCCACAGGTAGATCAGATTGTCTTCTAACTATTCCTCTCTGACTTAAATCAATTGAAAAAGAGTTGTCTTTATCTAGATTATAGTCTTTACCAAAGGTTAAAATATTATACGACTGTCCAGCTACATAGTCATAAATTACATTCTCAGGGACTGATTGCTCATCAATAATTGAACTCTGCTGGTTCCAGTGCAGAGACCAAGGAGAGTTTAAGTCAATACTAGAAGTATTGTTGATTGTAAAATTTACATCAAATCTTGAATCCTTATATTCTTTAATTTCGTAGGTAATATTTACCTTATCAACACCCGTAGAACAGGACATTTGAAAGAATACGAAAGCAATTATAAAATTAGTTTTATAAAAGTTATTATTTAATTCTAGTAAACTCAATTAGATCATTGTTTTTTGCAGACAAAATATAATCATTTTCGTCAATATTAATAAACTCCATATCCTTAATATCTCCATTTAGGAATAAACCACTCTCTAGAGTTGTTACAGCATTAAATCCAGAGCTAGGATCAAACTTTAGTAAAACACCGACACTTGCATCATTTCTTGGGGTTTCAACCTCTGAATTAAACATATTTCCAGATACTATTATATCTAAAAATCCATCTCCATCAATATCTTTTTTTAGAATTTTATTGACTGCAGATAGTTGAGCAAGTACAGGTAGTTCGTTAATTATAAATGAATTACCAATATTTTCTAAATAAATAGATGAAAAAGTTTTTGCATAATAATGTAAAGAATTATCAAGGTCTGTTTTTGTGTATACATCTTCAAGAGTTGCAATAGAAAAAGCATCATAGTCTTTAAATTTAGTTTTAATTGCGGGGATTTGATCAGATGAACATTGTCTACCTCTTAATGGGAATTGTTCTCCATCATTAAAATAACTTAATACAATGTCACCACTATTGTTTTGATCAAAATCATTATAAAATATATCAAAAGTCTCTTCACCATTCGTTTGATATTTATAATTATTCCCAAGATTACCTAGAACTAGATCAATATCACCATCTTTATCAAAATCTTCTGCAATTATATCATACCACCAGCCTCTTGTAGAATCCTCATCAATCATTGATTTATCCTCAGAAAATTTACCATTTTGATTTTTAAAGAACTTTATTGGTGTCCATTCACCAACAACAACAAGGTCTTTCCAGTTATCATTATTATAATCTAACCACACAGATGATGTAACAAGACCTATATCCTTAAATGGAAATATAGCAGAATCTGCATTAACAAATCTTATTTCATTTTTATTGGATTCATTTATAAGAAGAAAACTATCCGCAGGCATTGGATATGTACCTGGAACTACCCTACCACCAACAAAAAGATCAATATCACCATCTTTGTCAAAATCCTCACCGGAAACTCTCAGTCCACTAGAATAGTTATTCGGTAGAGAATTAGGAGAATATTTGAAATTACCTCTTCCATCATTTATATATACTCTATCTTTTAAGTCAGGAGAATTAGGCTCAAACTCGTTTCCACCAGAAACAATATAAAGGTCGGGATCACCATCTTTGTCAAAATCTTCAAGAATCATATCCATGTCTTCGTATTTACTATGAGATTCTGAAAAGGGATAACTTTTTTTAATAAAAGAGCCAGATGAATTTTGAAAGTAAAACGAAGTTGGTTGGTTAATTGCTCCACCAACAATAAAATCCTCTAAGCCGTCAGAATTTATGTCACCTGTAACAATTCCTGGTCCTAATTTAGAATTTTCATGAGGTAACAAAACCTCTTTATCATAATCATTATACTCATTTTCAATATGTTTGTGCTCAACAATTTTTTTATTTTCAAAATAAAGATTCGTTGGGCTTTCAGATTGATCTGAATTCTTAATTTGGGAATTATTAATATCTAACTTTAGTGTTGTGTTAGCATTCACATTCTCAATAACTTGATAATTTCCATTTGGCCATATAACCTTAACGGATTTTACTTCACTCTCGTCGCCCAAGCCAAAGTTTAAGTATGTAGAGACAGATGATTGAAAACCTCTGGAGAGAGTGAGCTCCTGCATTTGAGAATTATTAGCAGTTTCAACGTATATTCTACTTCCTATACCATTGGGATTCAAGTCACTTCCTATCAGTCTTACCTTCAGATAATTATTTACTGAATTGTTTCTGTATATCTGAGCTTCTTGATCTATATTATTCACTATTAATTCTAAATCACCGTCATTGTCTAAATCTGCATATGTAGATCCATTAGAAAAATTTGCTTGATTTAAGCCCCAATCTTCAGATACATCTGTAAAAGTTAAATCAGAATTATTTCTAAAAGTAAAGTTTGCTATTGGTTCAGATGGTATTTTCTTGGTATAATAAAGAAAACTGTCTCTTGACATTGGTCTCAACTTTAGCTCATTAAAAAAATCCTTATTATTAATTTCTCTTCTTGTTCCATTAGAAATAAATAAGTCTTTCCAACCATCATTATCTAAATCTGCAAGTAAAGGCCCCCAGCTCCAATCAGTGGATGAAATACCGGAAAGTCTTGATATATTACTAAAAAAAGGTTTATTTTCATTTATGGTCCTATTTAATTGAAGTGTATTATGCATATATTGGTAATGAAATCCATAATCAACGGTGCTCCAAAAAAGATCAGGGTTCATACTAGCCATATTAGCTTTAGATCTTCTATTATCTTTTGCATCCATATCAACTTGTATATAATCAAGTAGGTTGTCATTATTAATATCTGCTATATCAACACCCATTCCATAAAATGATGTGTGATTTGTAGATTCTTTTACAACTTCAGAGAATGTTCCATCTTTATTATTCATATACATGAAATCAGGAGAGCTAAAATCATTAGAGATATATATGTCTGGGTATGAGTCATTATTAAGGTCCCCTACAGTTGCACTAAGTGATAAACCATAAGTTCTTAAACCAGCCTCCTCTGTAACCATTTTAAAGGTTGACCCATCATTCCTGTATAGGTTATCTGTTTCAAAATCATCTTGATTTTGCATTTTATAATAATAATAACTATGTGGAGCGTCAAAAGGTGTCATTGGATAGTTAGCAACGTATAAATCTAAGTCACCGTCTTTATCATAATCAAAAAAAGTAGCTTGTACGCTATTACCTATATCAGCTATTCCATATTCTTCAGCTTTCTCAGTAAACGTATTATTCTTGTTATTAATAAATAATTGATTTTTTTTATTTCCATCTAGTCCAGCAACAGATACATATATATCAAGGTAACCGTCGTTATTAATATCAATCATTGTTGAACCAGTATACCATCTGTTGTCACCTGATATTGAAGAGCTCAAGGTAATATCTTCAAATTGAAGGTTGCCTTTATTTAGATAAAGCTTATTTTCAACCATATTTCCAGTGAAGAAAATATCATCTAAGTCATCATTGTTTATGTCTCCCACAGAAACACCTCCACCCATATATATATAAGGATATGTAAAATAATTCATGTCATTATCTTCATACAGTTGATTATTAAAATCAACACCAGTATCACTGCTTGATAACAAAGAGAACTGATTAATATCATCAGGATTATTACATGATAAAACTGTTAACGAAATTATAGTAATTGTTAAAAGTAGGTTAGTATTTTTCATGATATAAATTTAAAAAAAAAACAGGATGAAAATTAATTCATCCTGTTAATTTATTTAGCCTTTTTAGGTTTAATTAATGGCCAGGGTTTTGAGTTAATGCTCCTTCAGAAGAATCAATTGCATCTAATGGAATCGGTAGAGCAGTATGTTTTGAAGAAACTGTATTTGCTCTAGCAGCAAAAGGTGGAATCGTTCTACCTTCATGTGCTATATAAGCGTTTAAAGTCTCAACCATATTACCCCATCTTCTTAAGTCGAATAATCTGTGTCCCTCCATACCTAATTCAACTCTTCTTTCATGTCTAACTGCAGTTCTAGCAGCAGATTGATCAGTCCAAGTTGAATCATAAGTTCCAATAACATAGTTTGGAGTAGAATCAGCTTTTGGTGAGTTTATCGCTCTTGTTCTAACCTGATTCACATAGCCTCTAGCCTTTTCGAGAGAACCTGACTCAACTGCAGCCTCAGCAGCCATAAGTAGAACATCAGCATATCTAATGATATGATAATTTATACCAGTTCTTTGTTCTCCCCAACCACCTGTTCCTCTATTGTCAGAGTCACCTGCAGTATAGAAGTTCTTCTTAGCACCATAAGGACCAGAAATATCAGTAAATGAAGCTCTAATATTCTCTTTACCTGTAAATGGACCAAAACCGTTAAAGTCAATACCTCTTCTAGCAACTGTAAAATCAATTCTAGGATCTAGTGGACCAGTATGAGGAGTAAAAGCTTCTCCTGTATCAATTCCAGCATCATTAGTAATATCAGAAGTAATCCAGTTTGATAATGGTAAACCATTAGCATCAGTTTGGAAAGCGTTAGCAAGGTTCTGAGATGGTTGATAAAAACCACAACATAAACCACCTGTCATAGGACCAACAGGAAAGTTTAAAGTTCCACCTCTATTTCCTTGGAATGATTGACCTCCATCAGCAGCAAACTGAATAGAGAATACCATTTCAGGACCATTTTCACCAGCTGATCTAAAATTAGAGAAATAATCAGAAGCTAAAGCATAATCACCTGAATTAACTACAGCATCTAATGAAGAAGAAGCCTCTGCCCATTTACCTTGGTACAATTGAGCTTTTCCTAAATATGCTTGAGCGGTAGATTTAATTGGTCTACCTGGCTCAGAATACGCTCCACCTCTAGATGCAGGTAGATTTGCAGCAGCATACACGAAATCGCTCTCAATCTCAGACCATATAGGTCCTGAGTTAGGTTGATTAAATTCACTTGCTGCAAAGTTTTCAGAAGAAATGAATGGAACATTCACCCACATTCTTTGTAGTTCAAAGTTATAGTGACCTCTAAGAAAACGAGCTTGTGCCATCTCTGTTACAAATAAACTTGGGTCTTCAGAAGACTCAATTAAACTAATAACTGAATTGGATCTGTTTATTCCAGCAAAAATTGCTCTCCACTTATTCAATATATAAGGGTTAGTTGTATCCCAAGTGTAAAGCTCTAAAGCTAGTAAATCAGCTTGATCACCATCAGTAGATCCTTTGTGAGCTTCATCAGCTAACACATCCATCCACCAGTTATCACCTGATACGTGCCAATCATCACCATGACCTTGACGAATACCATCAAGCATAGAATAGGCACCAACTAAAAGGAGATCAACTCCAGTAGCATTCTGTAGAGAAGCATCACTAAGTGCTCCTACAGGATTTATATCTGTAAAGTCATCAGAACATGATACAAAAAGTAATGTTGCTGATAAAAATAATGTTATAAATTTTTTCATAATTGTTATCTTTTGGGGTTAAAATTTAATATTTAATCCTATTGACGAAACACTCTTAAGTGGATATTGTCCATCATACCAACCTAGAAGTAAAGAACCTCCATTTGGAACTTCAGGGTCAAATCCATCAAAGTCTGTAATTGTTAGAAGATTAGTTCCATTATAGAATACTCTTGCGCTTGTAGCTCCAATTTTAGAAGCAATAGCATCAGATAAAGTATAACCTAATTGTAACGATCTTAATCTAACAAACGAACCATCTCTTATAAAGAATGAGTTAGACTGAGTAAACTCATTATTAAGAATTGTTTCACTTAAAGCAGGATAAGTCGCATCTGTGTTAGATGGAGTCCATGCATCAAGTACTTTAGTACTTCTGTTTGAGTTAAAGAATGCAGGACTTTCATAATACAATGCAGTATTATCAAAAACATCATTTCCTATTGAACCGTTCCAGAACATACTCATGTCCCAGTTTTTATAAGCAAGATTTATGTTTAAACCAAATAGAAAATCAGGATGTGGATCACCAATCATAGTTCTATCGTTATCATTTATAACTCCATCACCGTTTACATCTTCATATTTGAAACGACCAGGAGCAGCACCATCTTGAGAAGCATGAGCAGCAACTTCAGCGTCATTTTGGAAAATACCTAAAACATTTCTTCCATAGAAGTATGCAAGTGGTTTTCCAACTTCAGTTCTTGAAACAGAACCAACTCTATCACCACTAGCACTGTAGAAGTCACTAATTAATTCAGTTACCTCATTAGTTGATTTAGTAATGTTTGCTGATATTCCATAAGAAACTCCTTTAGAAGTTACGTCATTATATGATAAGCTCATATCGAAACCAGTAGATTGCATAGAACCAAGGTTTGTAAAAGGAGCACTTGAATCAATAGCTGTTGTACTGATTTTTTGAGTATCCTCACCTACAAGACCGTTAGTTTCGTTCTTAAATACATCTATAGTTGCTTGAAGTTTGTTATCAAAGAATCCCATATCAAAAGCAACATTCATTGCTGTCATAGTTTCCCATGTTAAATTAGGATTACCTTTTGAAATTAACGTTGCTCCAGGAGTAGCTAGACCCGCACCATTGAAGTTATAATAAGCAATAAACTCATTCTGATCAGAAATATTAACATCTAGGTTGGATCCTCCAATTTGCTGATTTCCAAGCTCACCGTAAGAAAGTCTTAATTTAAGTGTATCAAATACATTGCTGTTAAATCCATCTTCTTCGCTAATTAACCAAGCAAAACTTCCTGAAGGGAAAATTGCATCGGCAGTAGCTTTTGCAAATCTAGATGTGTCATCTTTTCTAACTGTAGCAGTTGCAAAATACTTACCACCATAAGACCAGTTTGCCGTAGCAAAAATTGAAAAGATAGAACTTGAATTCTGTGATGCATATGAAACAACTGGTGTTCCAGCACCATTACTCATTAAATAAAATTCAGGAGATTCATATAAATAATCCGTTCTAAGTATTTGGCTACCTTTAAAGTTTTGCTTTAAAGCCTCAGTTCCAGCAAGAATATCTAGAGTGTGATCTCCAAAACTATTTCTGTAGTTAAGAGTGTTTGTCACAACCCATTCATCTTGTCTGAAGTGCTGTTCTTGAAGAGTATTTACAGCTAGAGCTTCTCCATGTTCAGGATTTAGTGCAGTAAAGTATCTTCCATGTAAATCTCTCATTTGGATACCAGCAGCAGTCTTAAATCTAAGTTCTGGAGTAATATCCCATTGGAAAAACATGTCTCCAATAGCTCTTAAATTTTTATTGTAGTCATCTCTTGATCTATATAATTCAGAAATAGGGTTATTGTGGATACCTAACCTTGAAGAGTTAGTATATGTACCAGCAAAATTTCCGTTTGTATCATAAACAGGAACAAGAGGTGAAGAACCAGTAGCTCTTTGAATTGGGTCATTTGGAGCAGTTGATTCTTTATCAAAAGTCACATTTAATCTAGATCCTAAAGTGATCTTATCACCAATTTTGAATTCTGAGTTTAATCTTGTTGATGCTCTTTGATAACCAGTGTATACCATAATACCACCTTCATCTAGATAGCTAGCAGATAAATGATATCTTCCAGATTCAGAACCACCTGAAGCAGCTAAAGATACATTAGTAATCTCAGCAGTTTCAAATAATTCATCCAACCAATCAGTTCCACCAGGTGTTACCCTAGCCTGAGCTCCAACATAAGCTTGACCACTAGGCATTGGCACATTTAAAAATCCAGGAATTGATGGAGTTGGTCCATTTCCATATTGAGGGTGAGTTGGCGTATTTCCATCATTAAGAATACTCTGCCATGTCATATCAGCGTGTTGCTGAAGATTTAACATATCAGGTTTTCTAGTAACACTACCAAGACCATATGTTGCATTTACTTCAAGTGTATTTTTTGAGTTGTAAGAACCTTTTTTTGTAGTTACAACAATAACACCGTTAGATGCTCTTGCTCCATATATTGCAGCAGAACCATCTTTTAGTACACTAATATTTTCAATATCGTTCGGATTAATATCCCTCATAACGTTTGGATCAGTTGTCTGAATCCCATCAATAACGTATAAAGGGTTATTATCGTTAGTAGTACTGTAACCACGTATTCTTACCACAGGAGCTGCACCGGGTGCACCACTAGAGATAACTTGAACACCAGCAACTCTACCTTGAAGAGCTTCAGCTGAGTTGGTTACTTGTGTTTTAAACGCTTCATCTGTATCAATTGTACCAATAGCACCTGATAGTGAACGTCTCTGTAGGGTTTGATATCCTGAAACAACAACTTCGTCCAAAATATCAACAGAAGCAACTAATACAATATTTATAGTATTTTGGTTACCTACAGTAATAGTTTGAGAACCAAATCCCAAACTTGAGAAGGTCAACTGATCTCCAGCTGACGCATTAATTTGATAATTACCATCAAAATCTGTAACAACACCTGTGTTAGTACCCTCAACTACAACTGTAGCTCCAGGGACGGGGTTACCACTTTGGTCAGAAACACTACCAGAGATATTATTCTGAGCAAAAATTAGACTAGACGATAACATCAATACAACTAAAAAAGCTTTTTTCATGTTAATTAAGTTTAGTTTATGGTCCGAAAGATAAGTTAAAAAATTGTTAATTTAAAATAAAAATCTAGTAAAAATTGTCACTTATGAACATTTAAATAACAATTATTGCGAATACGATAATTTGCATGTTTATGAGGGTTAACGTATAATTTTCTGTTTTTTAATTAATTACACCTCTTAGAATCATCCATTCTTTAACAATTTTTGTCCAAGATTCAATTGTACCTCTTCCTTTTGCAAGACCATATCCATGACCTCCATCTTCCCATATATGTATGGAAGCAGGAACATTATTTTTTCTAAGAGCAGAATAATAACTAATACTATTTTCAGGAGGTGTACCCTCATCATTATTAGAGTGAATTAGAATAGTTGGAGGTGTTTCCTGATTTACATTTAAGTCATTAGAATAATTATGAATAATACTCTCATCAGGATTATATCCAAAAAAACTACTAAAAGTCCATGTTTGTCTGTCTATGTCCATGTTAATAACAGGATAAACTAAAATTGCAAAATCTGGTTTATTAAACCCTAATTTACCTTTAGTTGAAATAGTTGATGCCAAATGACCACCAGCAGAGAAACCTATTACACCAACATTATTTGAATCTATATTCCATTTTTTAGAATTAGCTCTTATTATTTCAAGAGCTCTAAATGCATCATTAGTGGCTACATTTTGTTTACATGGCGAGTCATAATTTTTAGGGAGTCTATGTTTAAGCAAGAATGCATCTACACCTAATTCATTTAACCATTTAGCTATTGAAATACCTTCATTATTCATACTAAGAAATTCATATCCACCTCCTGGAATTACAAGCACTGCAGGCTTATTGTCATCTTTATTTATTGCTGGGTAGTACCATATCTCTGGATATTCTACCTCATAAATGTATGTACTTCCGTCCCTTTCATCAATTCTGTCTTTTTTATTTAGATCACAATCCTGACTAGAGTTATATAATGATATTTTTTGTTGAGCAATTATTTGAGTTGAAGACAATAATAATAAAACCACTATTAGAAATCCTTGAAATATTTTATAATTCATATCTCTAATATATTAATATTTATAAATCTTATTTTAAGAAAAATTTAAATTATTATAGTCTATATAAATTGTATATTGGCCATAATGATTATGAATAAAAAGTGGACAATAAGTATTATGTTAGTATTGATATCTATATTAATATCTTATTTGACAAATATTTGGCTACTCCTTCTTTTTATTCCTATTGGGTCATTAATTTTAAAAAATAAATAATGGAATGGTACGAAAAAAACAGAAAGACAATTATTATATTATTCGCTTGCTATGTAGTTTTTCGAGTAATACAAATGACTCTTCTTTAATGAGACTCTTTCTTTCAATATTTCTCTTTACTAGCTTATTAAACTCGCAAATCAATCCAAATAATATTGATATTGTTAGAGATGATTTTGGAGTACCTCACATATTTGCCAAAACAGATGCAGAGCTTGCTTACGGCCTTGCATGGGTAAATGCTGAAGATGACTTTACTACTATACAAGAGGCATATTTAGCAGGAAATGGTATGCTATCAAAATATATAGGACTTAAAGGAGCACCAGCTGATTTTATAACACAGCTTATAGGGTCTAAAGAAATTATTGATGAAAAAATAGGAGAAATTAGCGAGGAATATTTTGATGTAATTTCTGGATATGCTCAGGGCTTAAATTCTTATGCAAGAAACAACCCAGATAAAGTATTGTACAAAAAACTTTTTCCTATTACTCCTAAAATGATGATGATGTATAGCCAGCTTCAGCTTTTTATTTCAAATCAGGGTGCGGACTGGGCAGGAAGAATTCTAAACAATGATACTCAGGATGATTTTTTAGATCAAAATCTCACAGGATCTAATGTAATAGCTATGAATAGTAATAAAACTGATAATGGCGAAACTTTCCTTGCAATTAATACTCATCAACCTCTTGAAGGCCCTACCTCATGGTATGAAGTTCACTTAAATAGTGAGGAGGGAACCAATATTATCGGTACTCTTTATCCTGGAACTCCTCATGTTTTAATTGGAGTAAATGAAAACCTAGGTTGGTCTCATACAGTTAATTATCCAGATAAAACTGATGTATTCAAATTAAGAATGAAAAATAACAGAAAATATATTGTTGATGGAGAGGAATACAAATTAGAAAAATTAAAAGCTAAAATTAGCATTAAAGTCCTTGGTATTCCAATTACTATAAACCGAAAGTATTTTAAAAGTATCTATGGTCCAACTCTAAAAAATAAATCTGGGTACTACTCAATTAGAACCCCAACCCTTTTCAATATTAGAGCTCTAGAACAATGGTGGAAAATGGGTAAATCCAAAAATTTTACTGAATTCTATAATAATTTAAAGATGAAGCAAATTCCAGGTTTTAATATTGGATATGCCGATAGATATGATACGATATTTTATATATCTAACGGAATAATTCCTAAAAGAGCTGAAGGATACAACTGGAAAGGAATTGTTCCTGGGGATACTAAAAAAACTTTATGGACTGAATATCATGATATAGAAGACCTTCCTCAAGTTATTCAACCAAAAGCTGGTTTTATATATGATGCAAATCACTCTCCTTTTAAATCAACATCAGCTGAAGAAAACCCCAAAGAAGAAGATTATAGTGAGAGAATGGGATACGAGACATATGATAACAATAGATCCACTAGATTAATTGAATTAATTGAGAGTTACGATAAAGTTTCATACAAAGATTTTAAGGATATTAAATACGATAATTCATTTCCATCAAAGTTTAACTATAATTTTATGGACATTAGTATAATTGAGACGCTAAAAATTGATCCCGATAATAATTTGTTTGAAATGTTAGATATAATTCAAAAGTGGAATAGAAAGACAGATATAGATTCACATGGTGCTGGAATTTATGGTGTTCTATATTATCAACTTGTTTGGAGATATAGAAATGAAATACAAAAAAATAATAATACTGTAAGTGAGGAAACACTTCTATCAGCTTTAAGAGATGTAAAGTCATATTTGAATAATAATTTTGGATCAACTGACATAACTTTAGGAGATTTTCAAAAACTAGTTAGAGGTGATATAGAAATTCCTATATGGGGACTCCCTGACGTAATAACAGCTATGTCATCAAGACCATACAAAGATGGAAAGCATAAAGTAATACAGGGAGAGTCATATATTGGACTTGTCAGATTTAACGAAAAGGGACCAGTTCTTGAAAGTATTATTTCATATGGAAATTCTGACAATCCTGACTCAGAACATTATACAGATCAAATGGATTTATATTCTAAATTTCAAACTAAGAAAATGACATTTGATAAAGAACAAATATATAAGGAGGCTAAAAGTATTTACAACCCTAATTAAGAATTACTAATAGCTTTTTTATAAATATCTTCATACAAAGGAATTACTTTTTTGATATCGTATTTTTTTGCATTCTCAAAAGCCTGAGCCTTAAATTCCTTTTTTAAATTTTCATTAGATAGAATTTCTATAGCATTATTTGACATAGAATCTATATCACCAACATCACTTGTATAGCCTGAATTACCATTTATGTTTAACTCTTTCAGACCTCCAACATTAGAGGAAATTACAGGAACTTTTAGGGCCATAGCCTCAAGAGCAGCCAGACCAAAACTCTCTTTTTCAGAAGGGAGCAAGAACAGATCTGATGAACATAGAATTTCATCAACTTCATTTGTCTTACCAAGAAAAATAACTTTATTTTTTAAATCGTTTTTTCTTAGAAAATCTTTTGCTTTTTTCTTATCAGGACCATCACCCACCATAATAAGCTTAGAGTTTATTTTTTGTGAGATTTTATCAAAAATTTTAAGTACATCTATTATCCTTTTCAATGGCCTAAAATTACTTACATGAACTATTATCTTTTCTTCTCCCTGAGCAATCATGTTCCTTTCACACAAATGATGTTTTTTATCATATTTATCTATGTCAATGAAGTTTGGGATTACTTCAATATCTCGTTTTATCCCAAAAAACTCTCTAGTATCATCTCTTAGGCTATTGGAGACACATGTTATAATATCTGACTTATTAATGCTGAAAGTTACTGCTGGTTTATAAAATGGATGGTTACCAACAAGGGTTATGTCAGTTCCATGAAGAGTAGTAATTATAGGAATGCTATATCCATTTTCATAAAGTATCTTTTTTGCCATATATGCTGCATATGCGTGGGGTATCGCATAATGTACATGAAGAACATCAATCTTGTGCTTAGAGATTACATCATATAATTTACTTGACAGAGCTAGTTCATATGGTTCATATTTAAAAAGCGGGTAGTCAGGTACATTAACTTCATGATAATGAAGATTTTTTGATAAAGCATCTAATCTTACAGGTTGACTGTATGTAATAAAATGTATTTCATGCCCTTTTTTTGACAATTCAATCCCAAGTTCAGTAGCTACTACTCCTGAACCACCAAATGTGGGATAACATACTATTCCAATTTTCATTTTGAATCAATTATTGATTTATAAACTATTTCCTGAGACCTTGTTCTAATATTACTTTTTTGAAGCAACGTATTTTCTCTAGTAGGAAAGGTTCTGTTTGAAAGGAATACAAAAATTATTTCTTCATCAGGGTCAGCCCAAGCCATTGAACCTGTATAACCATAGTGACCAAAACTATTCATTGAAACTCCACCAAAAGTTGAGCCGTGATTACCCTCAATTTGAGGCTTATCAAACCCCACCCCACTTCTATTGTCATACTCACAGTAATAGCATGTATTAAACACATCAAATGACTCTGAATTAAAAAGTCTTTGGTTATTGTATGAACCTCCTTGAATCATAGCCTGAAGTATAATGGCAACTTCATAGGAATTAGAGAATAATCCAGCATGTCCAGATACACCTCCCAGCATTGCTGCACCCTCATCATGGACATAGCCATGCAGTTTTGAATATCTAAAAAAATTGTCTTCTTCAGAGGGTACAATCTCATCTAAACTTATTTTTTTATATGGATTAAACATTGTTCTTTCAAGTTTAAGCTTATTAAAAATTCTTTCTTCTGCTAATATATCAAGTGGTTTACTATATTTGTCTTCGAACCAAAATTTTAAAAAATAAAAAGGAAGGTCCGAATATTTAAATTCAAGTTTTTCAATCAACTCACTATCTACAATTGATTTAAATATTTTTTCCTCATAATTTCTTTTTAGAAATAGATTTTCAGTAACAGGTGTTGAAAATGATGATCTTGAATTAGTTTTATAAAATCTTGTCTTTGGCTTTTCTCTTCTATTTAAAGTCTCTTCATAAAATGGGATCCATGGTCTTAACCTAGCGTAGTGAGATAACATTTCTTTTAATGTAATTTCTCCTTTATCTGCAAGTTTTTTTTTGGGGAATAGCTGATTAAGACTTGTATTTAAAGAAAGATTCCCGATCTCATATTCTTGAATAACTAAAGGCATAGTAGCTAGGATTTTAGTAATCGATGATAGATCAAATACATGGTTGTTCTCAAGTTTATTTAATTTTTTATAAGTATGATATCCAAAACTTTTATTATATACAATTTTACCTTTTTTTGAGACTAACATCTGAATTCCTGGAGCCATCATTGAGTCTATAGCAGATATAGCAATTGAATCTAGATATGAAAGTTTTTTTTGATCAAAACCTTCATAAGCAGGTCTTGAGTATCCAAGAGTATTATTCTTATCAATTGATATACCATGATTTACTGGATAAAAATTATTTGAGACAGGTAATTTTCCTTTAAAAGACCTTATACCTGTCAATAAATCAGCCATGATTTCTTGAGAGATCATATTGTTTTGATAACCCACAATAATTGAATTGAAACTATCAATTTTTTCAAAAGAATTCAAACTATATGGATTAAGGAATAAACTTAATATTACATTATTGTTCTCCCCTATTCTCTCAATAATTTCAGATATATTTTTGGGTATTATATTTGAAGAATATGGACTAGAACTTGATCCGTGATAAGATATTATTATACCATCATATTTTGTTTTTTTAAAGAGAGGATCATAATCTTTTGAATTATAGGAATCAACATCAACATATTTTTTTAGTTTATTAGAGAGATAGGTTGATTCATTTCCAAATGAAACATGTAAGTATTTTTTATCTTTTAAAAGAGGAAGAGATCTGGAGTTGTTTTTTACTAATGTTATTGCTGACTCCATTGCTCTTGAATACAAGAGGGTGTCTTTTGGGGTATTAACTCTCTCAAGAATATTTTCAGAAGAAATCTTTATCGTGCCATCTAAATTAGATTTAGCTTTTAGAGATAAGATTTTTTTTACTGACTCAGATAATTTACTCATCGGGATCTTACCTCTTTTTAGCTTTTCTGCAATTAGATTGATACCCTTAGTAACATCTGTAGACATCAAGATAATATCATTTCCAACCTCAAAAGCCCTCAGATCAACATTGATATTAGGATCTTGAAGAACACCTTTCATGTCAAGTGCATCTGTTACTGTTATACCGGTAAATTTATATTCTTCTCTTAAAAGATTATTTATTGTTTTTTTTGATAATGATGAGGGATATTTTTTATCTAAAGTTGGAACACTAAGATGAGCTGTCATAACAGATTCTACAACACCATCATCAATTAATTTTTTAAAAGGATATAACTCAACTTCATTAAGTCTTTTCATACTTCCATTAATAACAGGAAGCGTCTTGTGAGAGTCTTTGTCAGTATCCCCATGACCAGGAAAATGTTTAACTGATGTAAACACTCCTGCCTCTTTATGGCCATTTATGTAGGCTTTTGCTTTTTGATATACATTCTCGGGATCTTCACCGAAAGATCTATTTCCAATTATTGGATTTTTTGAATTATTATTAACATCAACAGATGGAGAAAAATTATAGTTAACTCCAAGAGCCTTATTCTGCTCTGCCATTCTTTTTGATATATTTTTAACTAGATTATTGTCTTGGATAGCACCAAGTGTCATGTTCCAAGGATGAGGAAAAACATCAGACAATCTTTGTGATGGGCCCCATTCAGCATCCATAGCAACTAACAAAGGTGTTTTAGAGATTGCTTGAAACTTATTTAGCCATTCAATGTGAGATTTTGTTGTACCAATTGAAAATATTAAACCACCAATTTTATTTACTTCAACTAGTTTTTTTATTTCTTCAAAATCTGACTGCTCTGGTGATACCCAATTAATAAATAATTGTGCAATTTTTTCTTCTAATGAAAGAGAATTATAAATACTATCTACCCACTGTTTCTTTTTATTATTTAACTCAGAATAAATATCCTGTGAATAAATTAACGAGGTATTAAATAAAATTATAAATAGAAGAAGTTTTTTCATTTTCAAATAAATTTTGACAACCAAGAAGAACTTAGCTTGATTTCAAAATTATTTAAAAGTTCTTTCTTAGTACTTACTGTCATATTGAATATAACAGTTTCTGGTGAAAAA
>Ga0181597_10002662_pt1 | contig 19206 bp, 23 predicted proteins | sample 041ome_5_FD_148647 | JGI IMG/M metagenome (GOLD analysis project Ga0181597, IMG submission 148647) | Coastal salt marsh microbial communities from the Groves Creek Marsh, Skidaway Island, Georgia - 041403US metaG (spades assembly) | ecosystem: Environmental > Aquatic > Marine > Intertidal zone... | reverse complement strand
TTAATCAAATTTCTCATAATTATCATATTTGCTACTCCAATGTATTCACATGCTGATAATATTGAGGAAGGGAAAAAGCTTACATTTGACAGAAAAAAAGGTAATTGCCTTGCATGTCATATGATTGATGATGGTGAGCTTGCAGGTAACAACGGACCTCCTCTACTTGCCATGAAACAAAGGTTTCCTGATAGAGAAGTGTTATTTCAACAAATATGGGATCCAACTGAAAATAATCCGTACTCATTTATGCCGCCATTTGGAAAACATGGTGCATTAACTAAAAACGAAATTAATAAGATAATGGATTATCTATATACATTGTGAGGCAAATATGAAAAGAAGAAACTTCATAAAAAATAGTATCTTGTTTGCGGGAGCTCTCGCCGTAGCACCTTCAGCAATATTATCTAATCATGCTTATGCGGCATGGCCAAAAAAATCTTTTGATATTAAAGATTTATCAGACTCTGTAAAAAGTGTTTATGGTCATAATAATCTTGAGGAATCCTCGAAGGTTAAACTTAAAGCACCGTCAATTGCAGAAAATGGAGCTATCGTGCCTATCAATGTCTCTACGACACTTGATAATGTTGAATCAATAATGATATTCGTTGAGAATAATCCTCAACCGCTATCAAGTGGATATCAACTTACTAGCTTAGCTCAACCATCGATTGGAACTAGACTTAAGATGGGCAAAACATCAAACGTAATGGCAGCTGTCAAGAGCGGGGGCAAAATATATACCTCAACTCAAGAAGTCAAAGTAACCATCGGAGGCTGTGGAGGATAATCATGAGCACAATTAAAATGAGATCAAAAGAATCTAACGGTGTCGTAACTGTTAAGGCTTTAATCAAACATCCTATGGAAACAGGACAACGTAAGAATAAAAAAACAGGAGATTTAATACCTGCGCACTATATTCAAGAAGTTCATAGTAAAGCTAATGGAAAGGATGTAATAACAATATATTGGGGACCTGCAGTCTCTAAAAATCCTTATCTTACATTTAAGTATAAAGGTAATAAGGGCGATAACGTCGAAATTTCTTGGGTAGATAACCAAGGAAATAGAGATACAAACACAGGTAAGGTTAAATAGTAATGCTTAGAAAACTCCTAGTTGTTCTTTTGTTATTTCCAACTATGCTCTCTCTAGCAAGTCCAGAAAAAGACTTTGAACAATTTGTGGATTACTTTAAAGAAAGGTTTCCTAATACGCCATATGAAGATTATAAAAATGGAGTCTATTCCATTGATAAATCCGCGAGAGAGCAGTGGGAGGCTATGGAAGAATTTCCTCCATATGAACTTAATGTAGATCGTGGCGAAGAATTATTTAATACGCCTTTTAAAAATGGTAATACATACGGCTCATGTTTTGAAAATGATGGTATTGGTGTAAGACAGAACTACCCTTATTTCAATGAAAAAAAAGGTAAAGTAGTTACTTTAGAGGGAGCACTTAATGAATGCAGAGTTAAAAATGGTGAAAAGCCACTTAGTTACTTTAAAGGTAAAGAACTTGCACATGTGTCAGCATACATGGCTTACACATCGAGAGGCAATAAATTCAACGTACAAATCCCTAATACCAAAGAAGCTTTAGAGGCATATGATAATGGCAAAAGGCTCTATTTTACAAAAAAAGGACAATTAAACTTTTCATGCGCTGATTGTCATGTCTATCAGACTGGTACTAAACTTCGTGCAGATATCCCTAGCCCAGCAATAGGACATCCGACACATTTTCCTGTGTACAGATCTGGTATGGGCAGACTTGTAACACTTCATGAGAGATTCTCTGGATGTTTAAATCGTATAAGGGCTAAAGGATTACCTGGCGGTAGTGATGAGCTTAATAATCTTGAATTCTTTACAACATTTATGAGTAATGGTCTTGAAGTAAATGGGCCGGGCTCTAGAAAATAAATTTAAATACGATATACTCTTCATATGTCTTATAAAGGTTTCAGCAGAACTTTAATCTATGTATTAAGCATCACAATCTTCTCATCTTGCGCCAATATGCAAGCTATGATTGAATCTCATGCTCAGGAAGAACAAGAAATCTCTGTAGAGCAAAAACTTCAAGTATCAATTCCATTACCAGAGGATTCTAAATATCTCATTAATAAGACTGTCATCTTTGGTGAGGGTAATAAGTTTTCTGGAATACTATATCTTCAGCATGAAAAGTCAGCAGATGATGTGGCAAACTTCTATAGGAAAAACCTTATTTCAGACGGATGGTCAGAAATAGGTATAGTGAGATCAAGATTTATCTTAATCAATTTTGAAAAAGAACATCGATTTGCGACCGTAAAAGTCATGCGTACCATGTTTGAGAAATCAGAATCTGAAATAACAATTGGCCCAAAATCATCAACACGACTAGAGAAAAGTTTAGAAATTGACAGCAATGACTCATCTGATGAGCCCTTTATAGTACATTAGTTATTCTAGTATTACGTCTATAACTTCATCTAAATATAAATCTCTGAAAAAGTGCCCTGCACCATCTATTATTACTTTTCTTATATTAGGATTATAAATAAGATTATATTTTTTATAGACATCTTCTAGAATTTCATCCTCTGTGCCTGAAAAGATTATTGTCGATGATTCAGTAACATTAAGCAAATCAATGATATTAAATGTAAAAGGGTAAAGTGCTTTATTATTAGAAAAATCTAAGTATGATCTAAACGTTTTAGCAGACACACTAACATTTTCACAGAAAAGAAAATTAATTAATCCATATCTGTCATTAATGTAATAATTTTCATTTCCATTGATAATTTTTTCATATGGGATGTTTAATTCATTTTTATAATATTCTTTTGTACCTAGGTATGTATCAATAGTAGGTGCCAGTAAATAGCTATTAATGTTTTTATTATCGATTATAGATAATGCCTGGACAATATTATAAGCTCCTCTCGAGTGGCCTATAAAGTTTATTTTTTTATATCCTCGACTTTCAAGATATTCATACCATTTTACTATTTCTTTTACTGATTTGTGTTCATTATGATTATGCTTTATATCACAATCTAAAAATTTATCTTCACGTTTATTAATCCCATAGCTCAGATTTATAATTAAAATATTGTGGCCTTCTTCATATAATCTTGAAGAAAGTGATTGAATGATTTCCATTCCTTTATATGATCTCGCTCCATGTACTATTAAGAATACTGAATCATTTTGTTCTTTTTTGTACAGTTCTCCAACGAGCTCTATGCTATCCTCACTTTTAATGGTGATGTTTGTGGTTGATGAAGTTACTGTCGATGAGAAAAAGAGAATAAAAAGATAAAAAAAAGTAGTTAGTAAACTAGGGCGTACAGGATTCGAACCTGTGACAAATGGCTTAAAAGGCCACTGCTCTACCAACTGAGCTAACGCCCCAAATATACTATATTTTCTCAAGTGTTCTGATTTTCTCTGGCAATAATTTTAAATCTATCAAAGAATTTTTAAGAAGATTAAAAAAACTGCTATCTTCGTATACAGCTCTATAATACTCGATTTTCATCATTAATGAAGCTCCGAATATAATTGATATCAATGTAATTATTGACCCAAGCGCTAATGTCGAAACACCTGTCACTCCTTGACCAATTGTACATCCTAATGACAGTACACCGCCTATTCCTATTAAAACTGCTCCTAGAAGATGCCTGTAGAAGTCATGTTTGTTTGCAAACCATTCTAGTCTTAGGTTTTTGCTTATTAATGCATATATAAATGAACCAAAGACAGTTGAAATGAGTGCAGTTACGCCAAAAGTTAAGTAGAAACTATCAAAAACGCTAGATGAATATATTAACAATTCACCCATTGGATTTATGAAGGTAAATGACTGCACCCCAACTGAAGGATATGGCGTATCTAGAAAATCATTATTTTCAATCCATGCTTGTCCAAGCTCGCCACCTGATATAAGCCAGGCGAATGTAACGACTAAGCCAACCACAATACCCGATAAGATATTATCAGATGATAACTTTGAATATGATGAGAATATATATTTCAACAATAATATACTTACAGTTGCAGGCACTAAGATAACAATGATCATGTTGTTAGGCTCTATGCCAATAATAGATGAAAACATGGTTTGAATAGACTGATCAGAAATGCCTAGTTTAGCTAAGTCAGGACTTATAGGATTCATCCAGCTATGAAATAAGAGGCCATAAAAATCTGTTCTAGTCATGAGTAAAGCCATTAATCCAGCAACTATTAAAACAAATATAGACTTAATATTCCCTCCACCGATTCTTATTAATATTTTATTTCCACAACCGCTTGCTAATGTCATACCAATTCCAAACATAATGCCACCCAGTATATATCTAGGCCAGAAAAACACGGAGTTTCTATATGGAATTCTTGAATCATCAATATCAACTATGCTCATGTACTCTAATAATGTTACTCCAACAATAGCTGTAGCAATAGCAAGTAACCAGGCTTTGAACCTTGAGCTATCACCAATATTCACTAAATCTGAAACAGCGCCCATAGTACAGAAATTTGTTTTGTTAACAACGTACCCAAGAATAAACCCTAAAATCGATGTGTAAATTAAAAGTGTTGTAGTAATATCCATAGTCTTACAAAGTCACAGTTTATATATTTTTATAATTATTTCAATTTTTATATATAGTTGGGTCATTGATACCAGATAATCTAAAACCCTCTTTTCTAAACTTACATGAGTCACATATCCCACAAGCTCTACCTTTATTATCTAGCTGATAGCATGATACCGTTTGTGAATAATCGACACCTAAACTATAGCCGTATTTTATTATCTCACTTTTAGACATATCTATAAGAGGGGTGTGTATATTCAACTTATCTCCATCTACACCAGCTTTAGTACCAAGGTTTATCATATTACTAAATGACTTGATGTACTCTGGTCTGCAATCAGGATACCCAGAGTAATCTATCTGGTTAACACCTATAAATATATTATTAATATTCAATTTTTCTGCATAAGCTGCAGCAATAGATAAAAATATTGTATTTCTCGCAGGCACATATGTAACCGGTATCCCATTAACCTTAGAAGTGGGAACAGAAATATTATCATCTGTCAGCGCCGAGCCGCCAATCTGAGTTAGGTCTATGTTAAAAATAAAACCATTTAGTTGTAATTTTTGAAGATAATCTTTACTTACCTGAATCTCATACTTATGTCTTTGATTATAATCAATAGTTAGCGCAGTACACTCATACCCTTTAGAAATAGCATGATGAAGTACAGTTGTGGAATCTAAACCTCCAGAAAACAATATTAATGCTTGGTTACTTGCCATTAATTTCACCCCAAATTGTTTTATGTAGCTGTGTTTGTAACCTAACTGGTAGAGAATTATCTAAAATTAAATCTGCCAATTCTTGTAATGACATTTCACCATATGAGGGAGAAAAAAGGATTGAACAGTAATTATAAAGCTTATGCTGATTCATATAGTTAACTGCCCAGTTAAAATCATTAAGATTACAGATTACAAATTTAACTTCATCTGATGATTTTAATATTTGATAGTTGGTAGTTATATTTTTATTTTCCTCTTTTGATCCAGGTGTCTTTACATCTAATATAATTGATACTCTAGGGTCAATGTCTTCAATAGAGAAGCAATTACTAGTCTCTAAAGAAACAGAATATTCTAAATCACATAATTTATTCATAAAGTCTAATATACTTTTTTGAGCTAACGGTTCTCCACCAGTTATTGTTACAAATTTGGTCATATTTATATTTAATTGAGAAATAATTTTATCAAATGTCATTTTTGTTCCGCTAGTAAAGGCATATTCTGTATCACAATATGAACATCTCAATGGACATCCTGTTAATCTAACAAAATGGGTTGGCAAACCGGCTCGAGAGCTTTCTCCTTGAATTGAGTAAAATATTTCATTGATGATTAAAGTGCTCATAATTTCTATATAGATTTAATTTCATCTGGAGTATTGATACAAGTAATACCGTGACACAATGCTACACCTAGCGCATCAGAAGCATCGATTTCCAGTTTTCTTCGAATACGAAGCTTCCTCTTAACGAATTTTTGTAATTCATCTTTATCAGCAGCACCGTTACCCGTAATTACCATTTTTACCCGTCTAGGACTGTACTCATAAATTATTCTGTCGTCTCCACTGCATGCTGATAATGCAGCTCCTCTGGCTTGTCCCAGTTTTATAGCAGTGCCTGCGTTAACACTGAAAAATACAGATTCAAGCGCAATCTCATTAGGCTTATAAATGTCTATAAGTCTTTGTGTATTTTTATGTATAAGAGATAATTTAGTTGTATATAAATTCTTTAGACCTGTTTTTATAACTTCATGGTGAATATATGTCAGTTTATTTTTATCAGAGTTGATTATGCCATAGCCAGTGATATTAGTGCCGGGGTCTATTCCTAATATGATACTCATATTAAATTATAAAACATTTATATTCGTATATATATTTTGTACATCGTCTAATTCCTCTAAATTTTCTGTAAATAGCTCAACTTGCTCTATATCAGCATCTGAAATGTCACAAAATGTGATTGGCTCAAGGATAATTTCTTCATCCTTAGTCACAAGAGATTTTTCCTCAAAAAAAGACTTAACTTTAAATAGATCTGAGGGTTCTGTATTTAAAATACAGTTATTATCAGCCTGTTCATAATCAAGAATGTCAATATCATCTATATAATTTATCAAATCATCTTCAGATGTATCTAGTAAAGTTAGAATACCTATTTTTTTAAATAAATGTGATACTGAACCCTTAGTTCCAAGACTACCATTATATTTTGTAAGAGCATGCCTTACTTCTGACACTGTGCGATTCTTATTATCTGTAAGACATTCAATAATTACTGCAATACCTTTTGGTCCATACCCTTCATAGGTTATCTCTTCAAAAGAGTCACTATTCTGACCAGAACCTTTTTTTATAGCTCTATCAATAGTATCTTTTGGTACACTATTTTTATTAGCCTTAGACATTGCCAATCTCAATCTAGAATTACTAGAAACATCAGGTCCAGCTAATTTGACAGCTACTGTTATTTCTCTGATTATTTTAGTAAATACTTTCCCGCGTTTATTATCCTGAGCTTTTTTTCTATGTTGAATGTTAGCCCATTTACTATGTCCAGCCATTATGAAACCCTCTTGCTTACTTGATAAAATTTATCTTCAAACTCGATCATTCTATTTATAGATTTTTTTGCATTACGTATTACTACTTCATCTAATAGTAATTCATTATTTTCTGTGAATACATTAATTAATTTTTTATAAGTATTGAGATCCATCCATGGACATCTTCCACAACTTTTACATGTAGCTCCTTCACCTTCTGTGGGTGCTTCAAAAAAATTTTTCTCAGGTGATAACTTTTTCATCTGATAAAATATATTTTTCTCAGTAGCAACAATAATATTTTTAGATTTACTATTTTGAGATGCATTTATTAGTTTTGTTGTAGACCCTACAACATCTGCTAATTGTATAATACTTCTTGGAGATTCTGGATGTACCAAGACATCACAGTCGCCTAAATTAGTAATAAGTTTCTTTAACTCTATAGTTTTATATTCCTCGTGGACTATACATGCTCCATCCCATATTTTCATATCTATACCAGTTTGATCTTCAATGTATGCACCTAGGTATTTATCAGGAGCCCAAATTATTTTCTTGTTTTGACTTGCAAGATTCTCAACTAAGGGAATGGCGATGCTTGAAGTCACTACCCAATCTGAAATAGCTTTGATTTTAGCGCTTGTGTTCGCATACACTACAATTTCTCTATCTGGAAATGAGTTACAAAAGTTTTGAAAAGGCTCTAGTTGACAACTTTCATCAAGTGAACACGTAGCATCCTTGTCAATTACATAAATGTTTTTTTCAGGATTAAGTATTTTTGCAGTTTCTCCCATGAATCTAACACCTGCAATTATGAGTTTACTTTCTCTTTGTTGGCTACCAAACTTGGCCATTTGAAGTGAATCAGCGACACAACCACCTGTATCCTCAGCAAGTTTTTGAAGCTCTTCATCTACGTAGTAATGCGCGATAAGTTTCGCATCATTTTGTTTTAAGAAGTTTTTAACGAACTTAAGTTTTTCAGGATATTGAATATTCATTTAATTAATTTTTATTTGTTTTGATACTTAACTCTCTAAGTTGAGAGGGATTAATTTCTGTAGGTGCGTCTGTTAAAAGACACGCAGATGATTGTGTCTTAGGAAATGCAATTGTATCTCTTATTGAAGGAAGGTTCATAAGTATCATAATTAATCTGTCTAAACCAAATGCAATACCTGCATGTGGAGGACATCCATATTCTAATGCCTTTAGAAAAAAACCAAATTTTTTATCTATTTCTTCATCATTAAGACCTAATGCCTTAAAGACTTTTAGTTGAAGTGATTTCTTATGGATACGTACAGAACCACCTCCTATTTCATTACCATTTAGAGTTAGATCATATGCTCTAGATAATGTTTGATTTGTGAATTGATCTGTATCATCCTCAAATGGGGATGTGAATGGATGATGTAGAGAGGTAAGTTTATTAGTATTATTCTCATATTCAAACATTGGATAGTCTATAATCCATAAGAACTTATAGCCATCATCAATAATATCTAAATCTTTACCAAGGTTATGAATCAATGCGGACATTGAGCTATTAACAATGTCTAATGTATCTGCAGAAAAGAAAATAAGATCGCCATTTTTAGGTTTGACTATGCTCAATATATCTTTTATTTCCTGGTTACTGAGAAACTTTTTAATAGGTGAAGTTATTCCTTCTTCAATATTATTGATCTCATCAATTTTAAAATACGCTAGACCTTTAGCACCGAAGGATTTAACCAAGTCTGTATAATTATCGATATTTTTTCTGCTCATCATGCTGCCGTTAGGTACGTTTAGTGCGACAATCCTTTTATTTTCATTATTGGCACAGTCTTTAAAAACTTTGAATTCAGTATTACCCATCATCTTTGTAATATCTTTTAATTGAAGTGGATTCCTTAAATCAGGCTTATCACAACCATATTTGTACATTGATTCTTTATATGTCATTCTAGGAAATTCTAAACAGGCATTTTTATCAAGTAATGAAGTAAAAATCTTTCTCATTAATGATTCAGTTAAATTAATAATGTCATCCTCATTTGAAAAAGAACATTCTATATCAAGTTGTGTAAATTCGGGTTGGCGATCTGCTCTCAGATCCTCATCACGGAAACATTTAGCAATTTGGAAATATTTATCCATACCAGATATCATTAACAGTTGTTTAAAAAGTTGTGGCGATTGTGGTAATGCGAAAAAATTTGTTTTATGTACTCTGCTAGGCACAAGATAATCTCGAGCACCTTCTGGTGTAGGCTTTGTTAATATTGGAGTTTCAATTTCATTAAAATTATTATTACAAAGATGATTACGAATACTGTTATAAAGTTTAGATCTAAATCTAAGATTATCTTGCATCTTGGATCCTCTTAAATCTATGTATCTATATTGCAGCCTAAGATCTTCATTTGTTTTACTATCATTAATTTGAAAAGGTGGAGTTTTTGAGGTGTTTAAAATTAATAGTTGCTCTGCAATTAATTCAATTTCACCAGTAGGCATGTCTTTATTAATTGTGCCTACTAATCTTTTTTTTATGGTTCCGGTAATTTCTAGGACATATTCTGATCTGAGGCTTTGAGCTAATTCAAATATTTTTTCAGCATCAGGGTTAAACACAATTTGGAGAATTCCAGTATGATCCCGTAGGTCTATAAAAATAACACCCCCGTGATCTCTCCTGGTATTAACCCATCCTTTTACTGTTAAGCTCTCATTGATACTTTTAATATCAATCTCACCGCAATAAGTTCTTTTCATTTTATGAATCCGTTTTTTTTGTATCAGGTTTTTTTGTTTTAAAGTCAGTTTCGTACCAACCAGAACCCTTTAATCTAAACCCTGAGGATGATACAAGCCTATGGACCTTTCCTTTTTCATCACACTTACAAATAGTAAGCTTTTTATCAGATATTTTTTGGATTACTTCAAATACTTTTCCGCAATCACTACATTTATATTCGTATATAGGCATATTTATTGATTTAAATCATTTCAGGCTCGAAGTTATTATACAAAAAAAATCTTCTTTTATCTCTTTTAAATTTAATGCTATAATGCCACAAATTTTATGAAAGCCATACTCAAAAGCACCACATTTATAATCCTGTTTTCTTGTAATGCCTACGCTGCAGATGAATATACTGGAAAAGAAAAAGCTGAAACGTGTGTTGGTTGTCATGCTATAGAGGGCTACAACAATGCATATCCAACATACAAAGTCCCCAAATTAGGTGGGCAGCATGCAGATTATATCGTATCTGCGCTCAAAGCTTATCAAAAAGGTGATCGTAAACATGAAACAATGCATGCTAACGCATCTGGACTATCTGATAAGGATATCCGAGATATAGCAAAATACTTTGAGTCAATTAAATAATGAAATATTTTCCGATTATAATACTAGCTTCTCTATTGAGTAATTTTGCTATTGCAGATGACAGTTTCGATAGAGGTAAAGAGAAGTCGGTCACGTGTTCTGCATGTCATGGAGCAGATGGTAATAGTAATAATAAGATGTATCCAAGACTTGCAGGTCAATATAAGAATTACCTGATTCATTCATTGCAGTCATATAAGAGTGGTTCAAGAAAAAATGCTATAATGAGCGGCTTTGCTGCAGGGCTATCAGAGCAGGATATCATTGATTTATCTACTTACTATTCAAAGCAAAAAGGTTTGAATCTTATACCTAAAAATTAGTTATCTTTTTCTATCAGTAGATATAGCGCTGGTATGAGATATAAAGTGATGAATGAGGCTAGCCCGATCCCACCAAAAACTACTACAGCCATAGCAAAACGACTCTCTGCGCCAGCGCCAGAACTAAGTATCAGGGGTATGGACCCTAGTAAAGTTGAAATTGTTGTCATGATTACGGGTCTGAATCTGATTATAGAAGACTCGATTATGGCTTGAGATTTTTTTATACCATCACTTTTGAGTTGATTAGCAAATTCTACAACCAAGATACCGTTCTTTGCAATCAATCCAATAAGCATCAAGAAACCTATCTGACTATAAACATTTAATGATCCACCTGTAACAAATAAGGAATATATGCCAGCTGTCATTGTAATAGGTACTGTTAAAATGATAATTAATGGATTTCTGAAACTTTCAAACTGAGCAGCTAGTACTAAATAGACTACCAAAACAGCCAGTAATATTGTAAGTTCTAATTTGTATCCTGTTTCAAAATACTCTTTAGATGCTCCTGCAAATGAAATTTTAGCATTTGAAGGGAGTATATCTTCTGCTGAATTAGTTAAATCATTTAATATAGTACCTAAAGAAGCACCTGGGGTTGTTGAAGCAGATAATGTTACTGATGGAAGGCGGTTGACACGTTTTAAGCTCTTACTTGTAGCCTCAAGTGAATTAATAGTTAGATTACTCAGCGGTACAAGTTCGTTGCTGATCTTTGATTTAATAAAGACATTATCTAAGTTAGATTCATTCTGTAAATAATTTTCGTCAGATTTGATTATTACATTATAAGTCAATCCGTCTCTAGAAAAACTTGTTACTTTACGTGATCCATACAATGCATCAAGAGTAGTAGCAATATCTTCAGCTGCAATTCCAAGATTTGATGCAGAATCTCTATTAATTTTGATATTAATTCTTGGCTTATCTACTTTATAGTCAATTCTTGCATTTCTGAGACCTATCTCATTTGAACTATCTTGGATTAGTTTTCCCCATTCTCCAACTTGTTCATAATCTGTTCCGCTGATTACAAAACGTACCGGAGATTTAAATGGGCTTTGGCCTAAACTTGGTGGATTAATTGTAAATATCATTGCACCTGGCATTGATATAAGTTTTGGGAATATTTCTCTGACAATTTCTTTCTGATGTCTAGATCTAATTTCCCATGGCGTAAGAGAAGCGAAGATAAAAGCAGAATTAACACTTCCTGGTTCACCAGAAAATCCAGGTGCTACTATTGCAAAGACAGTTTTTATTTCTCCTTTGTCAACGTATTCCGCTAGAATATCTTCAACCTTATTTACCATATTATTTGTATATGCTATCGAAGAACCTTCAGGAGCATTTACTGACACAATAAATAATCCTCTATCTTCTGAGGGTGCGAGTTCTTTTGGAAGAAACTGAAATAGTATGGATGATATTAATATAAAAATGATAGTGATTGTATAAACTATTTTTGGTTTTTTTTGTGATGAAATTAAAGATGCTTGATAAAAGTTTTTAAATTTCTCAAACATCATCCTCTCAGATTTATCTGTATTTTTTTCAAGAAGTTTGGAACACATCATTGGGGTTAAAGTCAATGCAACAAAACTTGATATAATTACTGCAAAAGATAAAACTACTCCAAATTCTATGAACAATCTCCCTGTTTTTCCTCCCATAAATGATAACGGTAAAAAAACACTTACTAAAACAAGCGTAGTTGCAATTACAACAAATGTAATTTGTTTAGCACCGTCTATAGATGCAGTATAATTATCTTCACCGCTTTCAATTCTCCTTTTAATATTCTCCATCACAACTATTGAATCATCTACGATTAGGCCTATTGCTAGAACTAAGGCTAAGAATGTCAATACATTAAGTGAGTATCCGAAGGTATAAATAATAAAGAATGTTCCTATAATAGAAATTGGTATAGTGATTGCAGGAATTATCGTTGCAGCTTTAGATGATAAAAAATAGTAAATAATAAGAATAACCAATAACATTGATACGGTGAGCGCGAATCTTATCTCGCTAATAGATTCTCTAACGAATTTAGATTGATCATATCCAATGCTCATATTTATATTTTCTGGAAGAGAAGGTCGTATTAGTTCGAGTTCTTTTTTAATATTATCAGTGACATCTAGTACATTTGATTTGGTTTGTCTCACAATACCTAGACCTATGGCACTTTTACCATTGGCTCGAAGAAATCCTCTGTCTGACTCAGGGCCTATTTCTATTTTCGCTAAATCAGATAATATTATTTTTGAGTCACCATGGTGTCTTATCACTACATTGTTATACTCATTTAATGTCTTCAATTTTGAATCAAGCTTGATGCCAATTTCTCTTTGGATAGATTCAAAACGACCTGCACCTCTTTCGATATTTTCTCTTTTAATAGCATTGATTACGTCTACTACAGTTAAACCTCTAGATGCTATTTCTTCAGGATCCATCCATACTCTCACAGAATATTTTCTTTCACCTCCAATAGTTATTGATGCAACACCAGGTTGTATAGATAATCTATCTACTACATTTCTGTCTAGATAGTCGTTCAGTTGTATATCTGTTAAAATATCACTCGAGAAGCCAATCCACATAATTGCACGAGCATCTGAATCAGATTTAGCTATGCGAGGGTTATCAGCTTCCTCAGGTAGCAAAGCTGCAATTCTAGAAACTTTATCTCTTACGTCGTTTGCAGCGGTATCAAGATTTGTTTCTAAGGTAAATTCTATTCTTATTTTTGATAATTCATCCCTGCTCTCCGATGTAATTTCCCTTATACCTGATATACCTGAGAGTGAGTCTTCAATAATTTCAGTAACATCTCTTTCAAGAATTTTCGATGACGCTCCAGTATAAATTGTGCTAACTGTAACAACAGGCCTATCGATATCAGGATACTCTCGAATAGTCAATTTATCGTAGGATGCCAATCCAATCAAAATAACAAACAAGCTAAGAACTGTTGCAAATACAGGACGCTTAACTGTGACTTCTGAAATATGCATTAGTTATTGATAACTTTAATTTTGGATCCGTCTTTAAGTTTTTCATGACCAAGGGTAATTACAAAATCATTACGCTCAAGACCATCAATAATTTGTGTTTTACCATCATTCGTAATACCTAAAGATACTTTCCTGAGTTTAGCAGTATCATTATCTACAATAAAAACATAACTATAATCTTTAGATGTAAGAATTGACTGTTCTGGGACAAGTAGGCTGTCAGGTATCTCTTCAAGAATAATATTAATATTCATTAAAAGACCAGGTCGGAGATTATTATTATCATTTTTTATAATTGCATAAGCTTTAATAGTACGAGATTCCGTATCAACCCTCTGATCTAAATTAGATATCACGCCTGTATATATTTGATCAGGGAATAGTTTGGAGCTAGCAACGTATTTAATTGTATTTTTAATTTGTGGGAGAATTTTTTCAGGCAAATAAATAAAAGCTTTCATATAAGACATATCATCTAATGTTAATAATAAATCACCATTTTTTAATTTATCTCCTATTTTAAAATCTGTTATGCCAACATAACCATCAAACGGTGCAGTAATAATAATTTCTCCTACAGAGTTGGTTGTTAGTATTGAAAAAAGACGATCACCTCTATTAACAAGTGTTGTTTCATTGAAGAAAATATCATTAAGAACCCCTTCAGTTTTTGATGTCACATTGAAGGACTGTTTGGACTCTATCACTGATGTTGCAGGATAGATTCTATTAATAGTATTAATTTCTACTTGCTTTGCATGGACTGAAACAATTCTAGTTTGATTAGCAAAAGACTTATAGAATTGTATTTTTGAATATAAATTAAAAGCTCCATACAGTAGCCCTATAACAATCAATGACACTATTAGATGGAAGGGTTTAATTTTTTTTATAATATTTTTCACGAATTATTAAACCATATTAAAGATATGAATCGTCCTGATGTTTTATCTCTTCTATACGAAAAGAAACATCGATTATCAAAAGTACACTCTGATGATATTGTAACATCACTAATGCCTTGATGTGATAATATTTCGTTAGCTATGTTTCTTAGATCCATATTATATTTACCATTATTATTATAGGTAAAATGATCAGAATATTCTGAAAATAAATCAAAAGTAAATTGGTCAACCTCATATCTTTTTTTACTTATACTTGGTCCTATTAATACTTTAAATTCTGATTTATCTATGTTTTGCACTCTTTTAAAAAATTTCTCTATAATTCCGCCAATAAGCCCTCTCCAACCAGCATGAATGCAGCCTATGAATGTACCTGATTTATTAGTTACTAAGATTGGCAGGCAGTCAGCTGTAATTACAGCACACGCTATCTCACTATTATTGGTGAATATAGCATCTGATCTTGTGTAGTTTTCATAATCAATAAGTTCATTGACTATATTAGAGTGTGATTGATTCATTAAGGCAATATTTTTAATCGAAAGTTGTTGTTTGAGATACATAACATTCAATTTTGAATCACTACCTGGATTTACTATTGGATTAGAGAAGTTTTCATGTATTGAATGCAGTTTGCTTTTATTAGATGCATCAATAGAGGATATAAAGAAACTGATATTGTTAGGAATATTCCATGCTTCTTTATGAGAGTTAAGTATTTTCATTTATTTTCAGTTCTTCAAGTAAAATGCTATATTCCTTTGGATAAGGTGCTGTATAAGTTTTTAATTTATTTGTTTTTGGATCTCTAAAAGATAATGAATACGCGTGTAGGTATTGAGCAAATGATTTGTCAATTCTATCAAGAATATTCTGATATTTATTAAAAAAACTATTCTTGAAACCATAAACATCATCGCCAATAACTGGATGCTTAATGAATGATAAATGAACTCTAATTTGATGTGTGCGTCCAGTTATAAGTTCAATTTCAACATGAGATGTATTTTTGTAAACAGATAGTGGCCTGATTTTTGACAAAGCATATCTTCCATTAGATCTTACTGTCATTTTTTTTCTATTAACGATATGTCTAGCAATTGGTTCTTCTATAGTAATTGGTTTATCTATTATTCTTGCAACTAATGAATGATAGAGTTTAGTGAATTTACGATCCTGTAATTGCTGACTTAGAATATTATGTGAAGATAAATTTCGACAAATGACTAATATGCCAGAGGTATTTTTATCGAGCCTATGTATTATTCCAGTTCTAGGAACCAAACCCAATTCTGGGTATTTGAAATAAAGTGCATTTTGAAGTGTTCCGGTATAGTTGCCAGGTGCAATATGCGTTACCATCCCTGATTTTTTGTTTACAATTATATAATCATCAGTTTCATCAATAATATTTATATCGATATCCTCAGGAATTAAGTCTAATGTTGGTTGAGATGTAATAGTGATAGATATTTTACAACTAGATGATATTTTATCTTTTTGTGAGCATGGATTTCCATCTACCAAAACATCATGATTTAATATCCATCTTTGTATTGTAGATCTTGAAAATTCTGGAAAATAACTAGACAGTAATTTATCTATTCTATCTGTTTCATCAACATCAAGTCTAAACTCATAAATATTGGGGTGTTTCATGGTATAATAATATACCGATGAGTAAATATAATCTTTCATTTGTTTTAATATTCTTGGCTTTAGTTCAAGGTTGTACTTTACTTGAAACCGTTAAAATAGATCCTTATGAAAATATGAGCGAGGAAAATCTGTATGCTCAGGGTTCGGTTTTTTTAGAAAATGGTGATATTCCCTCTGCAATAACTGTTTTTGAAACTTTAGAAGCTAAATATCCATTTTCAACATACTCCCAGCAGTCAGTATTAGATTTAGCTTATGCCTATTATGATTTTGGACAAAAAGATGACACTATTGCTGAATGTGACCGATTCATTGATCTTTATCCAAATCATCCAAATCTAGATTACGCATATTACTTACGAGCATTATCGAATTTAGAAAAAGAACAACCATTCTTTCAAGATATACTTGGACAAGATGTATCAAAATATGATGTTTCCAGATTGAAAGATGCTTACAACGATTTTCTATTCATAGTAAATAGATTTAATGATAGTAAATATGCTGAAGATGCGAAGAATCGTCTTGTATTCTTGAGAAACAGCATGGCAAAACATGAGGTGTACATAGCAAAATATTATCTTAAGAGAGAAGCTTATTTGGCTTCTAGCGAAAGAGCTAAATATATGCTTGAAAATTATCCTGGAGCACCTGCTACCAAAGAAGCATTAATAATTCTAATAAAAAGTTATAATAATTTAGGACTTTTAGATTTAGCAAAAGTAACAGCTGATATTCTGGTGAAGAACTTTCCAAATTATAGTTATGCAATAGGAAATAATTCTGAAGTTTTAATTAGTGATGTAAATCAAAAAAATATACAAACTGATAAGTCTTTTTTTAATCTTGATTTATTTTAAAATATCTCTGGGTAACTTACAAACAGGTATCGGCTCCATCTTATGAGTGTTATTTTGTCTTATCTTCTCATATTTATCTCTATTGATAGACTGGATATTAGTCATCGCTTCCTCAAGCTCTTCATATGACATGCCTATTTGATTTTCATCCGTTCTACCATCGTCCCATAATCCATCTGTTGGTTCTGCATTTATAATTCTCGAGTCTATTCCAAGAGTTGTAGACAACTCTTTTACTTCGGATTTCATTAAATCAGCAATTGGGGAGATATCGACACCTCCATCACCATATTTTGTATAAAAACCTACTCCAAAATCTTCTACTTTATTACCAGTGCCTACAACTATCCCAGAGTTCGAAGCAGCAACTTGATATAATGCCATCATTCTTAACCGAGCCTTAGAGTTAGCAAAACCGAGATCAGATTGTTGATTCTTTTCTCTTAAAGTAGAGTGAAAAGATCTGTATGTATCTGTTAAGTTAATTTGACAGTGAATAGCATTATTATATTTATCAGTTAACCAGTCCGAATGAACAGTGCCTAAATCAGTTTGATGAGCATTAGTTTTTATTGGCATAGTTACTATGATTGTATTGATGCCAGTAAGTGAAGCAAGAGTGCTTGTAAGAGCTGAATCTATGCCTCCTGATACCCCAATAACAAGGGTTTTTGCGGGATTATTCATATTATTAACATAATCTTTAATCCAGCCCGATATGTATTCAATTTTCTGCAAATTATTCATCATAGAGATATATTAATTTAGTAGTTTGTATGAAATAATTTTATACGTCATGAAATATATAATAATTATTATAACTTTAGTAATTGCTTATTACCTAATTAAAATTACAAAGAAGTCTAAAGAAAAAGTTAATAAGGCTAATAGTATGATATTGTGCAAGGAATGTGGATACCATGTTCCTAAAAGTGATAAATGTGATTCATTAAACGAAGTCGATAACTGTAAAAATAAAAGATGAAAGAAAGACAACCGTTACTTATTACCTTACTACTGATTATGATTATGGGTATCACGTTAACCTATTTGTTAAGATAATGAATTATTTTGTCACAGGGCTTTTATGTTCTGGAAAGAGTACTTTTTTAGCAAGTGCTAAAGCTCATGATTTTGAAACCCTTAGTACAGATGAATTAGTAACTGATCTCTATAAGGAGAAAGCTATAATTCGTAAAATACAAAATGAATTTAGATATCATGACTTATTTCATAATACAAAAGAAGTTATAAAACTGCTTTTTTTTAAATCAGATGAAAATAGAAAAAAAATAGAATCGATAATACATCCAGAAGTACATAAAATAATCAAAAATGAACTACAGAATAAAAAAAACTTAATCATTGAAGTACCTCCATTATTGAGTAACTATGAGCTCTTAAAAAGAAATAAGTCAATATTCATCGACGCAGATAGAAAAATTAGAGAAATTAGGTATCTAAAACGTGAAAATAAGACAGAAATAGATACTTTCAATAGAATAAATGACATGCAATTAAATTATATCAAGCTAAAAATGGCATGTGACTTAATTATAGATAATAATGATATAGAGTGTTTTAAAGAATATTTTGAATTAGAAATTATTAAATCATGACTACTTTATCAGATTCACATGCAGCTATATACGAGGAGCCGGTTGATGAGAGAATAAGAAAGTTTCTTAAGCTGGAGAATTATTTTCTTAAATTGAACTATCATAAGAATATTGACACTACTTTCGACTCATTCTCAGCATTGAGTAGTATTATTATGATATATAATATACTTTCACGTGTAGAAGTTAAGAGCGAGTTAATAAGAGAAATTGACTTTCAAAAAACAAGATATCAAGAATATA
>Ga0181597_10002656_pt1 | contig 19213 bp, 29 predicted proteins | sample 041ome_5_FD_148647 | JGI IMG/M metagenome (GOLD analysis project Ga0181597, IMG submission 148647) | Coastal salt marsh microbial communities from the Groves Creek Marsh, Skidaway Island, Georgia - 041403US metaG (spades assembly) | ecosystem: Environmental > Aquatic > Marine > Intertidal zone... | reverse complement strand
TAACGGCCTGAAGCACTTTGTCCGCTCACCTATGCAAACTAGCATGGACGCAGACTTCGACACAGGCAACAGCCGATATAAGGCTCGTGAGCGATACAGCTTCGGCGTATCTGACCCACTGGGTATCTTCGGTTCACCCGGCGCTTCATAAGAAGTCAAAAGGTGTTAAGATTGGGGGCTTCGGCCCCCTTTCTTTTGTGTGGTAAAAAGTAGATATGCCTAGAGAAGAAAAGAAAACGTCAAAAGAACCACAAAATTCTAGGATATGCGCTTCTTGCAACAAAACTAGGCTGTTGTCCCAGTTCGAGCATTTTAAAGAAGGGTTTGTTCGTAGCGTCTGCCAGTCGTGCGTTATAGCGCAAAGAGCAAGAAAAACCTCCGCTACCCCTGAATCCTACCTTCGAGTACTAAACACCCAACTAAAATCCCAACGTCTTAAACAGGGCGTCGAATACGAGTTAACCACGGAAGATGTTATTGACCTGTGGGAAATGCAAGACGGCAAATGCGCGTTATCTGGCGTGCTTATGACTCATCAAAGAGATGGCATCTATGGCGACAGGAAGAAGAAAGAGTTTAATGCCTCGATAGACCGTATAAACCCCCAAGGCCCTTACGTACGGGAAAACGTACAGCTACTCGCAGCTAGGGTAAATACTATGAAACACACGCTTGGTGAAGATATGTTTATATGGTGGGTAAGAAACATTTACGAGACCCGACTTAAGTGATATTGTAAAACTGTTTTATCTCCCTTGTAGGTCTTAGCCCACCCCCCACAGGTGGGCTTTTTTTGTTTAAGTATTGTGTACTTATATCCGAAATGGTATATAGTAACTGTACCGGGGTCATCCGGTGTATCTGACAGTCCCGGCTGACGACATGCAGACAGATGCACCCCAAAATTAACTCGCATGTGAGGATTCTCAAAATGGCGAATACTACCTTTACAGGCCCAGTCATCTCGACTAACGGTTTTCAAACTGCCGATGGCAATATCACTGCTACTGGCACAGCTAATGTAATTGTTATCCCTACTTCTGATCCGGGTGTTGCAGGCGCTATCTGGAACAATGCTGGTACTCTAGCTGTCTCGGCAGGTTAATCCTTACTAACTAGAGGAGAGACCCATGTCTAGTTCAGATATTCAAACCAAACGGGTTGCTGCCGGAGGTACCGGTAGCTTGGGCGTAGGCCCCGCTCGTATACGCCAAGTTCAAGTGCTTACTAGTAATGTTGGCGCAGGTAGGTTGACGATTACTGATGGGGCCGGTGGCCGCACGGTTTTGGACATCGACTTTATTGCTGACGATTCGCACTCTATAAACATCCCAGATTACGGTATTCGCTGTGAAAGTGACGTAACAATCACACTGCTCACGAATATTGCTGCGATGACGGTGTTCTACAGCTAATGGCTAAGCAAGTTGACAAGAAAGCGATGGCTTGTAATAAGCCGAAGAGAACTCCTTCTCACCCCAAAAAGTCTCACATAGTTAAGGCTTGTGAAGGCGGGAAGGAAAAGATCATTCGGTTTGGTGAGCAAGGCGCGTCTACTGCTGGTAAGCCTAAGTCTGGTGAGTCTGCTAGAATGAAGGCCAAGCGCAAATCATTTAAAGCCCGACACGGTAAGAACATTGCCAAGGGTAAGATGAGCGCAGCCTACTGGGCGGATAAGGTAAAATGGTAACTAAATGAAAGACTTAGAATACTCGATGGTAGACGTAGCATTAGCTATTCTGAGTTATTCTAAGGGGCGTTGGACTCCAGAAGAAGTTTTAGAGTTTGCATTTGCTCTACAAGCTTTTCACGAAGAAGAGACGGACGAATCAAAGCCTACTTTAGTTAGCATTAAAGGCGGAAAGAAAGATGCCAAGCAAGAGCAAAAAACAACACAACCTGATGGCAGCGGTGGCGAATAACCCCAAGTTTGCCAAGAAGGTAGGAATCCCACAAAGCGTGGGGGAAGATTACGTTGAGGCCGATAAAGGCCGTAAGTTCAGGAGTGGCGGTATGGCTGGTTGCGGAACTAAGAGAATGAACATGGGCGGAATGACTAAAGCCAAAAAGACTATGCGTAACCTCGATGATGAGATTTACCGCATTGACACCGAAAAGGCTATGGAAGAGCGCAAGATGAACAAAATGGCCGCTGGCGGGTGTGTAGGTGACGGCTGCGCTATCCGAGGCCGCACTAAAGGTCGCATGGTATGATGAAGTGCCGGGGCATGGGCAAAATGAAGCCCATTACGTTTAAGAAAGGCGGTACGGTCAAAGACGACTGTTACCGCAAGGTGAAGGCATCGTACAAAGTCTTCCCTTCTGCGTATGCCTCGGGTGCTATAGCCAAATGCCGGAAGAAGAAAGCCAGTGGCCGTTCGTAAGACAGAAAAAGGAGCCGCGCTAAAGCGTTGGTTCAAAGAAGACTGGAAAGATGTCCGTACAGGCAAAGCCTGTGGCCGCAAAGAGGGCGAGAAGCGGGGAACCCCGTACTGTAGACCAACCAAGCGTGTCTCCAGTAAAACGCCTAAGACCTCTGGTGAAATGACAGCGGCAGAAAAGAAGTCCCGTATAGCGCAGAAGAAGCGCTTAGGGCAACCGGCAGGAAAACCCAAACGGGTTAAGCCTTTGAAAAGGAAGAAATAATGGCAACTTCTGGCACTACAGCGTTTAACCTAGACTTCACCGAGATTGCGGAAGAAGCGTGGGAACGTGCCGGTAGGGAAATGCGATCTGGATACGACTTGCGCACAGCGCGTCGATCTATGAACCTGCTGACTATTGAATGGCAGAATCGCGGCATTAACATGTGGACTATCGAGGAGGGTACGTTAAACCTTGCTCAAGGCACTGCCACATACGACCTGCCAGCCGACACTATAGATTTACTAGAGCACGTAGTGCGCACAGGCGACGGGAGTATCACTACCCAGTCTGACCTGAACATCACGCGTATCAGCGTCTCTACCTACTCCAGTATTCCTAACAAGCTCTCACAGGGCCGCCCAATACAGCTTTATGTAGACCGTGGGCAGGTTAATCCTTCGGTAACTGTATGGCCTGTGCCGGATCAGGGGACGTTAGCGTCGCCCTACTATATTTTAAAGTACTGGCGCATGCGCCGTATTGAGGACGCGGGTAGCGGTGTTCAGACCGCAGACATTAACTTCCGTTTTCTACCCTGCCTCGTTGCGGGACTTGCGTATTATATAGCGCAGAAAGACCCAGATTTAATGCCCCGTATTCCCATGTTACAGACAGAGTACGAGCGACAGTTTGAGCTAGCGGCAGGTGAGGATAGGGAAAAGGCGGCGCTTAGTTTAGTGCCCCGTATTTATGGCGTGAGGTAGGCATGAGCTACAAGTATGCGTCAGGCCAAAAAGCGATTGCCATCTGTGATGTTTGCGGGTTTCAGTATAAACTTAGGGAACTCAAAGAGTTAGTCATCAAGGGCAATAGGACCAACATCAAGGCATGCCCCGAGTGTTGGAACCCAGACCAACCCCAGAACAGACTAGGGGAATTCCCAGTAGAAGACCCACAGGCGCTACGGGACCCCAGACCAGATTCAGCGGAATTGGTAGCTAGTAGGGATATTCAATGGGGATGGGACCCAGTAGGACTAAACGATCCTTTTGGACTTACGCCAGACAATTTGGAAGGAAGAGGCGCCGTAGGGACCGTAACAGTAACTACGAGCTAGGAGACAGAAATGAAAATGAAGTCACGATCAAACGTAAAAGCTCCGAAGGTAATTGAGTTTCCTAACGAGCCAGTAAAGTACAGCGTCGCTGATTGCTGCAACCAACCGCCTAAAGATATGAAGACTAGCGGTGTTAAAGTTCGCGGTGTCGGTGCGGCAACCAAAGGTACTATGGCCCGAGGCCCAATGGCTTAAGGAGTAGCAGGTGAATTACACCGAGCTTAAAACCAATATTGAGGACATTTGCGAGCAGTCGTTTACCGATGACCAGCTAGCTATGTTCACGCAGCAGGCCGAGCAGAAGATATATAACACTGTTCAGATTCCTGCTTTGCGTCGTAACCAGACGGGCAACTTAACCTCTGGAAACAAGTATTTGGTGTACCCTACGGACTTTTTGTACCCCTTCTCTTTGGCGGTTATTGACGGTGATGGGAACTATTCCTACTTGCTGAACAAAGACGTTAACTTCATACGAGAAGCGTATCCCGGTCCAACGGATACTGGCGCACCCAAGCATTACGGCGTTTTTGACGATACAGCGTTTATCATAGGCCCAACACCGGACGCTAGCTACCAAGTGGAGCTGCATTACGGATACTACCCTGAGTCTATCGTTACTGCCGGTACTACATGGCTAGGCGATGAGTTTGATTCTGCATTGCTCAACGGCGCTTTGGTCGAGGCAATACGCTTTATTAAGGGTGAGCCGGATATGGTGGCTCTGTACCAGAAGATGTATATCGACGCTATGGCGTTATTAAAGAACCTAGGCGATGGCAAGATGCGGGAAGACATGTACCGCTCCGGTCAGGTCAGGATTGAACCGCGTTAATTTAAGAGGAAAGAGAAATGGCTATCACACAAGCTATGGTTACATCGTTCAAAGTTGGCGTGCTTGATGGCACTTTCGACTTTAGCAGCGGCACGTCACAAGTATTTAAGATTGCTTTGTTTACTTCAGCAGCTACGCTAGATGCGACTACTACAGCGTATTCAGCGACTAACGAAGTTTCAGGCACAGGTTACTCTGCGGGCGGCAACACTCTAACTATTTCGCAGGTCCCAACGTCTACCGGCACTACAGCTTTCTTGGACTTTGCGGATACTACATGGTCTACAGCGACTATTACTGCTCGTGGCGCTTTGATTTACTTGGCTGACGGTGGCACTAACCCTGCTGTTGCAGTTCTGGACTTTGGTGCGGACAAGACCTCTACTGCGGGTGACTTTACTATTGTGTTCCCTGCCGCTGATGCGAGCAACGCTATTATTCGTATCGCCTAAGAGTAGGGTGCTATGACTGACGTTACGGTCCCACTCTCCGGTTGGGGATACAGCTCTTGGGGTACAGATTCGTGGGGCGAAGGTAATGCTCTGCCAATCGGTACCGGTGCTGTAGGGACGGTAGGTGTTGTAGGTAATGCAGTTGTCACCCTTACGGGTGTTGAAGCTACTACGGCTCTAGGCACAGCCGTTGCTCAAGCAGATGCAAACGTCTTGGTTACTGGGCTTAGTGCTACAGGTGAGACGGGGTACACGGTCTGGAACGCCACGGTTTATTTGGGTGGTTGGGGTCGTGGAGTCTGGGGACAGGCGGCTTGGGGTGAATCTCTAGGTCTTGCTGCCATAGGCGCAGTAGGCTCGGTCACTGTAGGCGAGGGTGTTGGGGTATTCCCTGTAGGGGTTGAAGCTATCACAGCCCTTGGCAATATTGCAGTTAATGGCGATGGAGCAATAGAAGCTCTCGGCAATGCAGCTACAGGCGAGATCGGAACCCCACTAGTAGAAGCCGACGCTATTGTCGCGGTTACAGGCGTTCAAGGTACAACGGCGCTAGGCACAGCAGGACCGATAACTCAGGTCAATGTTTTTGCCGTTGGAGTAGAAGCCACAGCCACAGCGGGCAATGTAGAGATAATCGGGGATTCCTCACTCGATGCTACAGGCTTAGAAGCCACCGCTACACTCGGCAACATAACGGTACTGCTCCAACAGAATGTCAACGTAACAGGCGTTCAGGGCACTACAGCACTAGGTGAGACAACCGAGACCGCAGGGGCGAAGGTTTACCCACTGGGTGTACAAGCCACAGGACGAGTTGGAACTGTATTAGTCTGGGGTGAAATCGTACCGAATCAAAACGCAGGCTGGGTAGACGTAGACGACAGTCAAACACCAAATTGGACGGATATAGCAGCATGAAAATAGTAAAAGATGCAGTACAACTGGGCGATGCAATAGACCCCAAGCATGAAGTTGAAGTGGTATGCGCACATTGCGGATACGATCTTAATGAGGCTGAATTAGCCGCAGACACTTGCTCTGATTGCGGGCAAGCCCTAAACTTACGTCAGAATACAAAGATTTACGCGACAAGCGTGCCGCCCGCTGGCGGCAGTACGTTAGTGTAGATACTGGAGAAACCAAATGGCTACTTATGTAAACAACCTCCGGCTCAAAGAAATCACTACTGGTGATGAGGACGGTACTTGGGGTACCAGTACTAACACTAACCTTGAGCTGATTACAGACGGTTTTAGCTACGGCACAAAAGAAATTGCCGCTGACGCTAATGAAACCTTCACTATGCCTGACGCTACAGCAGATGCTACGCGCTCACTGTACCTGAAATTCACTTCGGCAGTTGATTTAACAGCAACTCGTGAAATTACGCTTGGACCAAATACGGTATCTAAGACGTGGATCATTGAGAACGCTACTACTGGCGGTCAGACGATTACGATCAAGCAAGGCTCAGGTGCTACGGTAGACATTCCCAACGGCGACAAAACAATGGTCGTCACGGATGGTGCGGGTGCAGGCGCTGCGGTATTTAACGCTAACCCCACTGAAGCAGGTGCCGGTACAGTAACAAGCGTAGGCGGTACGGGCACAGTAAACGGCATTACCCTGACTGGCACAGTCACTAGCTCTGGTAACCTCACACTTGGCGGTACACTGGCTAACGTCGATCTGACCTCTCAGGTTACAGGTACTCTGCCTATCGCTAACGGCGGTACAGGTTCAACTTCAACTACTTATGTTGATTTGACGACTAATGTTACCGGTACACTTCCTGTCGCTAACGGCGGTACAGGCGCAACTTCACTTACTGCAAACAACGTCATACTAGGTAATGGCACTTCTGCGGTTCAAGCGGTTGCTCCGGGCACTTCAGGTAATGTCCTTACTTCAAACGGCACTACTTGGCAGTCAACAGCCCTACCCGGCGGATTCCCTGAGCCTCAAATAGTAAGCACAAACACAGCGGCTACTTCAGGTCAGTTTTTGGTGGTGGACACCGCAGCAATTACAATCACTCTCCCTGCTTCACCAAGCGCGGGCGATTACGTAGTTGTTAAAGACGGCACAGGCGCAGCAGCTACTAGTACCTTTACTGTAGCGCGTAACGGGGAAAACATCGCAGCCTCTGCAACTGATCTGATTTTTGATAAGAACTACGCAGAAATAACAATGACTTATATAGATGCGTCTATCGGTTGGAGCGTATAAATGAGTAATCTGTCGGAACTGCTGCCGACAGGCGGCGGACAAAACGCTGTAGACTTCGTAGCGTCTGGGACTTTGAGTTCTGGACAGACTGTTGTGCTTAATTCAGATGGGACTGTTAGTGCTGTTGCGGAGTCAGCAGAAGGTGCAGGAACTCCGGTTGTTTTTGAAGAAGATGCAGCAGGTTCATCTTTCGGCGAATTTTCACTTGCTTACGATACCGCACAAAATAAAATAGTAATTGTTTATTCAGAAGCGGCACCTAATTATTACGGGACAGCAGTAGTGGGTACTGTGTCTGGTACTTCAATTTCTTTTGGTACGCCTGTTGTTTTTAATAGTGCAGTTACATACTTTCCTGCAACAACTTATGACTCCAATGCGCAAAAAATAGTTGCTGTATATAGGAATGGGGGTAACTCAAATTACGGGACAGCAAAAGTAGGTACCGTATCAGGAACTTCAATTTCATTCGGCACTGGAGTTGTATATAGCGGTACTGCTTTGTCTAATTATCAAAACATTGTGTTTGATTCTACTAACAACAAAGTAGTAGTAATATGGGGAGACAATTTAAATTCTAATTATGTTACAGGTAGCGTAGGAACAGTCAGTGGAACTTCTATTAGTTTTGGCACTAAAGTACAAGCAGCGACAGCTTATACAAATTACCAATATGGAATTTCTTACGACCCGACTAATGGCAAAGTAGTTACAGCATTTAGAAACACGGCTAATTCTTCCTATGGCACAGCAATAGTAGGTTCTGTTTCTGGAACATCTATATCCTTTGGTTCTCCGGTTGTTTTTGCTTCTATTACAGCCACTAAAGAGAAAGTTGTATATGATTCTGCATCTACTAAAACAGTAGTTTTTTATAGAGACGATTCTGCCGCTGACTATGTAAAAGCCGCTGTCGGCACAGTCTCAGGAACGTCAATTTCTTTTGGTTCCATAGTATCAACAAATGTGCAGGCAAACTCGTTTACGGCAGTTGCAAATAGCGACTTAGGTGTTATAAATGTGGGTATTCTTGACACCACTAATGACGGATTTAATGTTGTTGGCACGGTGTCTGGGACAAGCATATCTTTTGGTACCCCGCTAGAATGGAAAGATGCTGCAACATTGCAGTATATCAATGGCACCTACGACCCTACAGCAAAGAAAACTATTTACGCCTACAACGACTTTGATAACTCAGAAAAAGGTACAGCCGTTGTCTTTCAAAACGAATCATCAAACAACACAGATTTCATAGGCATAACAGCCGAAGCAATCTCTGACACAGCCACAGGCGCTGTAAACGTCTACGGTGGGATTAACGAAGCGCAGACAGGTCTAACTATAGGCTCAGACTACTACGTCCAATCAGACGGCTCGTTATCTACCACAGCCTCAGACGTTAAGGTAGGCCAAGCAATCTCCGCAACCACGATTAACATGATGGATTTGACATGAGTAATCTGACAGATTTATTACCTGCGGGTGCGGGTGGCAAGCAAGTTAGCTTCGTAGCGTCTGGGACTATAGGTAACGGGGTTACTGTTGGTCTTAATAGCGATGGGACGGTTAGTGTTGTTGAGGAAACAGCTCAGTCTGTTGGAACTCCAGTAGTATTTGAAAATGCTGACTCAACTAATACTTCAACTGTTTTTGACTCTAACACAAACAAAGTACTCATTGCTTACAGAGATAACGGAAACTCATTCTACGGAACTGCTGTTGTTGGAACAGTTAGCGGTACTTCAATTTCATTTGGTACTCCGAAAGTTTTTAGTAGCACTAATACTAGTTCTGTTACGGCAACATTTGATTCAACCAATAACAAAGTCGTTGTTGCCTACAGAGACGTTACAAACTTTGGATATGGTACGGCTAAAGTTTTTACAATATCAGGTACAACGTATTCTTTTGGTGCGGCAGCAATTTATGAGGCTGCTAGTGTAACCTATAATGCGATTACTTTTGATCCAATTAACGGAAAAGTAGTCATAGTTTATAGAGATGTTGGCAATGCTGACGCAGGCACAGCAATAGTAGGAACAGTGTCCGGCACAAGTATATCTTTTGGTAGTCCGTCTACTTTTACTACTGATGCTTCGGACACAGCGGTTGCGTTTGACTCAAATGCAGGAAAAGTTGTAATTATTTTCAGAAATAATGCTAACTCTAACTACGGAACTGGCGTTGTTGGAACAGTTAGCGGTACTTCTATATCTTTTGGAGCTTTGACTGTTTTTAACTCAGCGGACAGTGCTTATAATTCGGCTACTTTTGACTCAAACGCTAATAAAATTGTTGCAGCTTATAAAGACGTAGGAAATTCAGGCTATGGCACAGCTGTTGTAGGAACAGTATCTGGTACGTCTATTAGTTTTGGAACACCAGTAGTTTTTGAAAGCGTCCTTATAAATTACACAGCACTTACATTCGATTCTGCTAACAACAAAGTAGTAATAGCATGGAACTCGAATATTCCGGGGGGTGAGGTATCAACTGCGACTGTTAGCGGTACAAGTATATCTTTTGATAGTCCAGTTAATTTTAATACCAGATCATATTGGCTTTCCTGTGCTTTTGATTCCAATTCTAATGTAACTGTGATTGCTTATGAAGATGACGAAAATTTGGATTATGGGGAAGCTGTAGTTTTTAAATCCGCTTCCACAAACAACACAGACTTCATAGGCGTATCAGACGCTGCCATCTCTGACACTGCATCTGGCTCGGTGACAATCAAAGGCGGTATATCTACCAACGTCACAGGACTAACGCCTAACTCGACATACTACGTCCAAGCAGACGGCAGCTTGTCCACGACATCCTCAGACGTACTAGCAGGCAAAGCCCTGTCCTCCACTAGCATTAACTTGGATTACACATCATGAGCAATTTGAGTGAATTACTACCTGCCGGAGCAGGGGCAAAATCAGCAGAGTTCGTGGCTAGTGGCACGTTAGGGTCTGGGGTTACTGTTGCTCTTAAAAGTGATGGGACGGTTAGTGCTGTTGCATCAAGTCCTGAAGGGGAAGGCACTATCGCTAATCTTAGTGCTAACCCGACTTTTATGGTGAGTGTTTATGATCCGGTTAATAATAAAGTAGTAATTATCTATAACGACGCCGCTAGTACCGCAGGTAAAGCCGTTGTTGCCACAGTTAGTGGGCAATCTATATCGTTTGGCACACCCGTTACTTTTAACGCTGGTACAACCTATTATTCAGATGCTGTTTATGATGCCGCAAGCGGTAATATTGTTATTGTTTTTGCAGATAACGGTAATAGTGATTACCCAACAGTTATAGTAGGTTCTGTCTCAGGTACAAGCATAAGTTTTGGCTCTGAAGTTGTTCTTAAATCAGAAGCTACAGCAGAACTTTCAATAGGCTATGATACCGTTAACGAAAAAGTAGCAATGGTATACCCGCGACTGACTACTAAAGGTTGTGGTATTAGAGCAGGTACAGTCAGTGGAACTTCTATAACATTAGGGTCTGAATTTTCAGCAGGCACCAGCGATAACCGTTATACACAAACAGTATACCACGAAGCAGATGGTTATTTTTTAAGTTGTATGAAGGAAGGCTCTGCTGAAATAAGAACTAAAACTTTTCAAATAAGTGGAACAAGTATTTCTTATGGTGACGATGCCGCTTTCGCTGAATCTCCTCTAGGTATAAGAGCTACTTATGATCCAGTAAACGAACAGGTTGTAATGGTTTACGCAGATAATGGAAATAGTAATTATGGAACTGCAACGGCTATATATTTAATTGGAGAAATACCCTATTACGGCACTAGATACATATACAGTAGTTCTGCGACAACTCAAAACTCTAGTGGAATTTCTTATGATATTAACGGAAGTAAGTTAATAATAAGTTATTCTAATTCAGGTTCATCCTATGATTGTGAGGTAAAAGTAGCTACAGCTTCTGGTACAGTTCTTTCCTTCGGAAGCGCGTATACGATAGAAACAGGTATTACTTCTTACTATAATTACTGTACTTATAACTCTGTAGAAAAACAAACTATTGTTACTTATAGAGAATCGGTTGCGCCCGCAGGAAGAGCGGTTGCTTTCCAATTAGACTTAACCAACTCAGGCGACTTCATAGGTATAACAGACCAAGCCATAGCAGACACAGCTACAGGCGCAGTGATTGTGCAGGGTGGGGTAGCAAGTGGGGTTACGCTTCCGTACTACTATTCTTTTGGTACTGGCGTTGTTTTTGATAATCAACTTTATACAGATGGGCTTACGTCTACCTACGATTCAAACTCTAACAAAGTTGTAATTTCGTATTCGGATAGTGGAAACTCAGGCTATGCAACAGCTATCGTAGGTACGGTAAGCGGTTCGGATATTAGTTTTGGTACTCCGGTTGTCGCCGCGTCAACTAATGCTTTATGGTTTGCCTCAACGTTTGATAGCTCGGCTAATAAAGTAGTGGTAGCGTATCGATCTGGTGCAAATCCCGGAGAAGCGGTTGTAGGTACCGTTAGTGGTACAAGTATTTCTTTTGGTTCTGCTGCGCAGTTTGAGCCGGGGAGAAATGCATATACGGTTGCAACATTTGATTCGAGCAATAACAAAGTAATTATAGCTTACCAAGATGACCTTAATTCAAACTATGGGACTATTGTAGTTGGTACTGTATCAGGGACGAGCATATCTTTTGGGAGTCCAATAGTTTTTAATTCAGCTACAACTTATTATCTCGCTTTAACTTTTGACTCCAATGAGGGTAAAGTTGTTCTTGGTTACAGAGATGGTAGTAACGGCAATGCAGGCACTGCACTTATAGGAACTGTTTCGGGTACTAGTATATCTTTTGGCTCTTCCGCAGTATTCCAAAGCGGCACCACGAGCTGGATAGCCGCGACTTTCGACTCTAACTCTAATAAAGTGCTATTTACTTACAATAATTCAACCGCAGGTAAAGTAGCTGTAGGAACGGTAAGCGGGACTAGTATAAGTTTTGGCACTCCAGTGACTTTTGATGCAGGAAACTCTAACCAATTCGTAACTACTTTTGACTCAAACTTAAACCAAGTTTTTATTGTTTATAGAGACCAAAGCAATTTAACATACGGGACTATAATAGCTGCAACTATATCCGGCACGACTGCTACATTTAGTGATGCGGAAGTTTTTGCCACTGTAACGGTTAATGTCCCGCAAATTGTTTTTGACTCCAACGCAAATAAAACGGTGGTGTCCTATGTAGACACTGCTGCTACAGGGTCTGGAACTAGTATTGTTACTAATCTTACTAATACTTTAGCCGTAGCTTCAGACTACTACGTCCAATCGGACGGCTCATTATCTACAACAGTATCTTCCGTCCCCGCAGGACGGGCTTTATCATCAACCTCAATCCTATTGGAAGGATAATTATGAAAACTATTATTGAAAACAACACTAACTGCTCTAAGTACCTTTTTGCCGACGACAAGCAAGTCAACATGACAGCAGACCATATTGAAGTGGGTGACCCTGCTGACTTGGACTTTATCATTGGCGACCTGAACTCTGACAACGCTACTCTTATTGAAGGCGTGACTGAGCCAGACGATTGGTACGGTTGTAAGTACAACTACGTCAACGGCGCTTGGGAACTTTGCCCTGATTGGGTCGATCCACGTCTGGAAGAAAACGCGGCCTAAGAGTATGACAAGTGACGCATCTATTTTTGTTATATGTTCTGGTCAACGGCCAGATACAGTCTGCGGACATGTGGTTCTATGACATCAATAGGTGCAATTACTTTGCTACAGCTATTGTCAGGGGGAAGGTAGAGCGGACACTTAGGTACGAACCCCGAGGCGTGGCCCTTGCAGCTTATTGTTTACCACGAAGGGCAGACCCCGAAGCAGTGAGGCCGTACTGATGGACCCCGTAACGATAAGTGCCTGTATAGCAGGAGCGACAAGAGCGTACAACCTCGTTGCCAAGGCAGTAAATGCCGGACGTGAGATAGAAGATACCGCCCAGTACATAGGTAAGTTCTTTGATTCTAAGGAAAAAATCCTAGAGATAGAGAAAGAAAACCAGTATGGCCCTAAGTTCCTGCGAGGCTCATCGGTAGAAGCTCAAGCCTTAGAAATACAGATGGCAAAGCACAAGACGCAGCAGATGGAAACTCAACTTAGGGAAATCATCGTGTTGTACGGGCCGGGCGAAGCTTTTTATAGCGAGATGATGAAGACACGGCGCACCATACGCGCACAACGCCTCGCTGCTGCTGAAGCACGGGCTAAGCAAAAACGGTTAATTATCGACGGTACTCTGATCCTCCTAATGACTGGGGCGACTATGGGTATAATATTCTGGATGGTACGTCTGGTGACCAATTAGATAGGTGAAGATATGCCACGCGCAATAGCTAAAAAACCTGTAGCAGCAAAGAGGAAAGCCGCAGTGTCCGATACTACTCCTAAGCGGTTAGACCGTATTGAAGAAAAGCTAGAGGAATCCAGACTTAATCTAGCGCGCGTGGATGAGAAAATTACTACGATATTCAACCGCCAAGGCAGCATCGAGACTGATGTTAAATCGCTTACTGAAAAGATAGGTAACGGTTTTGTAGAAAAGATTTTCTGGGTTGTGCTTGCTTCGGCTGTAGGCTTTCTTGCTGCTCACGCAGGTGGTGTATGAAACTAGACCCCGTACTGCTTAACATGGCCTGCTCGTGGTCAATGAAGGCATACAACGACAAGAACAAAGATGCGATTAAGATCGAGTCTGCTTTGACTTCTACTACAGCCTACGTAGTTAAGCGCAAGACCATAGACATTATAGTGTTCCGTGGCACGCAGCAGGTAGGTGACTGGGCTTTTAACTTGTTCCCTGTGCCTGTACCGTACGTTGGTCGGCTTTGCCATGGCGGGTTTGTGGCTGCTCACGCGTCGGTATGGGACGAAATTGAAGAGCATATAGACTATAATAAACGCACCCTAATTTGTGGGCATAGTCTGGGTGGAGCGCTAGCAGAGCTGTCTGCTGCCAAGTTAAACGGCAAACACGACAATCTGAGCCTGATTACTTTTGGCAAGCCCAATACGTTTTTTAAAGGTTTTAAAAAGCCCATGACTCTGGACAATCAGATTTCGGTGGTTAACGGCAGTGACTCAGTGCCACGGGTGCCGCGTTTGTGTTACGGGCCTAGTAAGTCACAGGATATGTTATATTTTTCAAACGGTGGCGTGGATTACATCAACCCATCTAAATACCTCCGAAAGAAAGACCGAGGCGTGAAAGATCGAATTGCAGACCACTTTATGGACGGGTACAAAGCCCGACTCGATAAATTCTTAGAGGACCAGAAAAATGGCAAGACTGGCGTTGATATTTAGCATTGCTTTACTGACGGCTTCCTGCACTACAGTTGAGCAGGTTATTGAAAACAAAGAAGTTTATTGTTCTGGCATGTACAAAGGTGTCCGAGCGGTAGGCCGCAGTGCGTTGAGCCTTACTACGGGTGTGGTTGTACCTGACGTATGCGATAGCATTGACGAGATTGTAGAAGAGGAAAACGCCGAAGACGGCGTAACCAAAAGCGCTGAATAACCTGTACACGTTATCCAAAATATTACTGGTGCTAAAGCAGCTATGACCGAAAGACTACTTGAAATGCTTAAGCGCCATGAGGGTGTGCAATCCCATATATACCGGTGTAGTGCCGGTTTTTGGACTATAGGCGCAGGACGAAATGTAGACCCCAACGGCGGTATTGGGCTATCTGACGACGAAGTAGATTACCTGCTAGAGAACGACATTGAGCGTGTAATCAAAGAGCTAAGTACTGAATATCCTTGGTTTAATAGCCTTGATGATGTACGAAAAGATGCTATGATTGACATTAGCTTTAACCTTGGTGCCACTAGACTTCGTGGTTTCAAGCGCGCATTGGCAGCTATGGAAGTTGCCGACTACAAATTGGCCGCTAAAGAATTTCTTGATTCCAAGTGGAGTCGGGACGTGAAAGGCCGTAGCCATGAACTCGCAAGCATGATCGAGACTGGTGAATACCTATTATGAGGTTTGTAAATGCCGCTTCAGAAACTACAGTTCAAGCCCGGAGTTGACCGCGAGAATACCCGCTACGCAGCCGAAGGCAGTTGGTACGAAACCAACAAAGTGCGTTTCAGACGGGGTATGCCCCAGAAGATCGGTGGATGGGTGCGCCTGTCTAATGAGTTCTTTTTGGGCATCTGCCGCTCTATGCTCAACTGGATTACTCTGGGTGGGCAAAATCTTGTTTCTGTAGGTACTAACCTCAAGTACTACATCGAGCGTGGTGGGGCTTATTACGACGTTACCCCTATCCGTTCCACAGTAACTCTTACTGATCCCTTTACTACTTTCTTAGGCTCTGCGGTTGTCCGTGTGGATGACCTTGCCCATGGTGCACTTGAAGGCGACTTTGTGACGTTTAGCGGGGCTACTGCGGTTGGTGGTCTGACTCTAAATAACGAATACCAGATAAGCTTGATCGACGAAGATGCTTACACTATTACCGCTGAAACTACGGCTTCCTCTACCGCTACGGGCGGTGGCACTGTTACTGCGGCCTACCAAATCAACACAGGTAACGAGATTGCTGTGCCATTTACTGGCTGGTCTGCGGGTACTTGGGGTTCTGGCACATGGGGTTTTGGCGGTGCTACTGATGCGCCTATTCGCCTATGGAGCCAAGCTAACTTCGGTGAGGACCTGTTCTTTACTTACCGTGGCGGAGCGCCTTTCTACTGGGATGCTAGCAACGGGGTAACTACTCGCGCAGTGTACGTATCTTCTCTTGGCGGTGCGTCAGACGTTCCTGTCATAGTTAACAAGGCATTTGTGTCAGACATCTTCCGTTTTGCATTCTGCTTTGGTGCGAACGATCTGGGTACTAGCGTACTTGACCCCATGCTTATCCGTTGGTCTGACCAAGAAGATGTAGCTAACTGGACGCCTGCCGCTACTAACCAAGCAGGTAGTCTGCGTTTATCTCGTGGTAGTGAGATCATCACCGCATTACAAGCCCGTCAGGAAGTTCTAGTTTGGACTGATACGGCTCTGTACGGTATGCAGTACTTAGGTGCTCCAGAGGTTTGGGGTGCGCAGTTACTCGGTGACAACATCACAATAGCCAGTACTAACGCAGCAGTATATTCCGGCAATATTGCGTTTTGGATGGGTACGGATAAGTTCTACCTCTACGATGGTACAGTTCAGACACTGCCTTGTGCGGTGCGAAGTTATGTGTTTAACGACTTTAATACATCCCAGTATGCTCAAGTTGTTGCAGGTACTAACGAGCGGTTCGATGAGATTTGGTGGTTCTACTGCTCTGCCGAGTCTACTCAGAATGACCGTTACGTGGTCTATAACTATATGCAAAACATTTGGTACTACGGCACTCTATCGCGCAGTGCTTGGATCGACGCTGACTTACGGGATAACCCCATGGCGGCTACGTACAGCAACAACTTGGTTACTCACGAAGTCGGCTACGACTGCCAAGAAACTGCTACGCCGTTCCCGATTACAGCTACGCTAGTGTCCTCTGAATTTGATTTGGATGATGGCGATAAGTTTATGTTTGTTAAGAGAATGTTACCGGACGTAACGTTTGAGGGTTCTACGGCTGACAATCCTGCGGCTACTATGACTTTATCTCCTATGGAGAACTCTGGTTCTGGGTACAACAACCCGCTATCAGAAGGCGGTAATAGCAGCGCTACGGTAACTCGCTCGGCCACAGTGCCTATTGAGCAGTTTACAGGGCAGGTCTTTGTGCGGGTACGTGGTAGGCAGATGGCGTTTAAGATTGAGTCCACTGAGCTGGGTGTGGCTTGGAAGCTAGGTATACCACGGTTGGATATGCGGCCTGACGGCAGGAGAGGCTAGTGGCCGAGAGACTGGTACAAAAGGTCCAAACGCCTGCGCTCCCCATACCTAGACCCGGGCCGCTTAAGCATTATCTGGATGACCTGAATAACATCCTGCGTCTGTTTTTTAACTTGCTGTCGAACGCGGTTAATAACGTATTTGGAGAGCTAGGGGGCCGGTTTATTGACGTGCCCAATGCGTTATACTTCTCCACAGCAGATCAGCCCATAGCAGTGGTAAATACAGGGCAGGTCGTTACGTTTAACCAGACATATTTGGAAAGCGGGTTTTCGATTAACGGTGTTGGGAATAGCCAGATAACTGCCACGTACGGTGGGGTTTACAACTTTCAGTTTACTACGCAGATTGTTAGTAACTCGGCTAGCTCTAAGACGGTATACCTTTGGATTTCGAGAAACGGTACAGACTTAGGTTACACAGCAAAAGACGTAATACTACAAGGTTCTAGCGATGTTAACGAAGCGACTTGGAACTTTAACTTGGATTTGGCAGCGGGTGAGTACGTAGAGATGAAATGGTCGTCTGATGATATAGATGCCTCTCTTAATGCTGAAACCCCAGCTAGCCCCCATCCGGGCGTTGCTTCTGCTGTAGTAACTATTAACTTTATTTCGGCGCTACCTGAAACGCGCCCAACACCTCCGTAGGTTTAGTATGGGTACTACAACAGGCTTAAAGCCGGACAGCATATATTTAGACCGAGATACTGGAACCTTTAATCGTGTAGGTGGACTATCCGACATTGAGACATCGCTGTCAGTTTTTCCTGATTATGCTGCTGAAGCCATTGCAGACGCTCAAGCACAAGACTACATAAACTCTCTTCTTGAAGAGCAGATGACCCCTGAGCAGCTAGAAGCCCAGCTCCTTGGTCTTTCCGTAGAACAAATGAACGCCAGAACTGAGGACATACTAGATAGCATCCTTAAGTCCCAAGGTGAAAACGAAACAGGATTTGTTAACGAAAGTGCTCGACTAGCGGCGGAAGGCGTACTCAAAGGTAAAATTGCCCAAGCAGGTGTTACCGATTCTGCTGCTCAAGAAGCTGCACTTAAGTCGGCTATGGAGGCTATTGAAGGTGGAGCCTCTGGGGTTGAAGCAGTTAAAGCAGCAGCAAGTGGAACAAAAGACTACGTTGAGGAACTTCTTAAAACTGCTAAGGATATTATAGATAAAGGCTACGATGCCACGATAGGCAAGCTTCCAGAAATACTAACTCCTGAAGCTATACTTGCTGACATTATTAGCGGGAACGTTACCGGCGTCTTTGAGATAGGGGAAACAGGCGGCGCGCTTCCCGGTGCTACCTCTCCTATTTTTGGTGGTACCGTAGGTACGGTTGGGGGTGGAACCAACGTAGGTATTATGACTACGGGCAACGCAGTGCTTGATGCTGTTATTCGTGCCGCTGAAGGTGGTGTAGACCAGCAAGACATTGAAAAAGTAATAGGTGCAATTATATCGGCCAACACAGGCATTCCCGCTGATGTTGTAAAGGCGGGTATAGAAGGCACTAAAGAAGCCATAAATGCTGCCAAGACTGTTGTAGGATCAAGTGTAACCGGCAAAGACGATGATGACGCTACCAATATAACCCTAACTGGTGGGACACTTACAACTAGAACTTGCGATGATGGAAGTGTAGTAGGCGCAAACGAGGCATGCCCCGAAGATGTCACTACTCTTATAGGCGGAGATGGGACTGGAACAGGCGATTCAACCTTAATGGGGCCGTTTCAAAAAGACCCTTGCGACGATCTAAAATACGCAACGCTTAACCCCGTAGAATGTGGTGGTGTGTCTGATCGTGAAATTATAGACGACGATCTTATTGCAAAAACAGACCCTTGCTCTGATCTAACCTATGCAGCGGAAAATCCAGCTGAGTGTGACCCAAACTATAACCCTTGCGATAACCCAGCCTATGCTGCCGCTAATCAAGCCGAGTGTGGCGGAGGTGAAGACCCTTGCGATAACCCAGCCTATGCTGCCGCTAATCAAGCCGAGTGTGGCGGAGGTGAAGACCCTTGCGATAACCCAGCCTATGCTGCCGCTAATCAAGCCGAGTGTGGCGGAGGTGAAGACCCTTG
>Ga0181597_10002655_pt1 | contig 19216 bp, 18 predicted proteins | sample 041ome_5_FD_148647 | JGI IMG/M metagenome (GOLD analysis project Ga0181597, IMG submission 148647) | Coastal salt marsh microbial communities from the Groves Creek Marsh, Skidaway Island, Georgia - 041403US metaG (spades assembly) | ecosystem: Environmental > Aquatic > Marine > Intertidal zone... | reverse complement strand
AAGCGGAACGCCCAAGACGCCGAAGATCTAAACAAGACCTCCGTTCGCTCGAAGCAAGAACCAGTCTCGGGCGATATTTTTCCCAACCAGCGCTACGTTTTTACTCCGACAAGCGCTACGTTTTCTGACCGATGTTTACAAGTTCTTTCAGAGAAGCATCGGTAGAGAATGGCTCTAACTGCTCGGCGACTTCAATCGGCTCAGAGAAACGATCGTCAGGAGATCTGGCCAACATCTTCGACAAGATATCGACCAGACGCTGAGGGACATCGGGGTTCAAATCACGAATATCGGGGATTGGCTCTTCGAGCATGGCCCGAATTTTGTTGAATGGATTCGAGTATCGCTGATCGTGATAAGGCGTTTGTCCCGTCAGTAGTTTATAAAACGTCACGCCAAGACTGTAGAGGTCGGCTCTGATATCCACAGATCGGGAATCTTGAGATTGTTCCGGAGCCATATACTCCAGCGTTCCCATAATTTGTCCGGTTTTTGTCAGCTCATCAAACTCCCCACCGACAAGCTGTGCCAATCCCAAGTCCAGAATTTTAATGTGACCTTCCGGGGTCAACATCAAATTTGAGGGTTTAATATCACGATGAACCAAGCCTTGTTCGTGAACGTATTGAAGCGTCGAAGCGACTTGACGAACAATCTCGCAACTATCGGCAAGAGCAGGAGTCCCGGCTTGTTTCAAGAGGGTGGAAAGATCGGTTCCTTCGACCAGTTCCATGGCAATGTAATGCACACCATCGGCTTCACCCGCATCTAATGCTTTGACGATATTTGGATGGTTGAGTCTGCCGACCGCTTTCATCTCGCGTTGAAACCGGGCGATCGCTCTCTGACTATTCATGCGGTGATATGGTAAAGTTTTGAAAGCGACAACACTTCCAAGCTCTTTATGCATTGCGCGGTAGACAGTGCTCATTCCTCCGCGACCAAGGTAATCCAGTATCAAATAGTTCCCGATCTCACGACCACAAGGGTTATCGAAGCTCTCGGTATTTTGACCAACCTCTTCGTGTTTGAGAGTCAGTGCCGCTTCAATTGCCGTCGAACACTCATGCTCATCCACAAAGCGATATTCGTCGGAGAAATTGGGTTTCCGCAGTAACTCAACGAAGGAGTCGAGTTCATCGAGCAACACATTTGCTTCGTTGCGCAATTCGACTTGTGTCCCTCGCGCAAGATTCCGCTCCTCCGAAAGATACCGGAGCATCTCTTCAAGATCCTGATCGCGATCAGTGTATGAATTGTCGATATCATTGTTCATGATTGTTACCCATCCGGCAGCCCTTGCTCCCCGGATTTCAGGGCAGTACTCATGACGAGAGCACCACCTTGTACCCAGAGAATGCGCAGGTGTTTGACGAAAAAGTTAAACAGACCCTTAGAATACTCTTAAGGGTTTGTTATCAAACGGGTTACGTCATGAGAGAAAAATGACGACAGAATTTACAGCAACATCAAAGCCGACCCAGTTCCTCCCGTAAACGGTGAAGAACTCGGAGCTTGGCATTTCGCACAGTCGCGGGAGAAATCTTCAACTGCTGACTCACTTCGGTCGAGTTCATTTCATCCACGACCGTCATCCAGAATGCTTTCCAGGTGGTTTCTTGAAAATCAGTGCGAATGATACTCAAGGCCTGGTTCAACAAAAATGTACGGCTTTTTTCTACCGTTTCGGCATCAGTCGACCCAGATTCCTCCAAGAGGTGATCCTCTTGCTGTTGCATTTCCAACATGGCGTGTGAACCGCCCGGGGCATCCTCAACGCCACTTTTTCTGGGAAAATAAAGCCTTATCTGATTTTGAGTAATTGTCCACAGCCAACCACGAAAGCTCTCGGGCCGATAGAGTTCGATCGCTTGAAAGACAAGTCGAAACACATCTTGAACCAAGTCATGCGAATCTTGTGGAGAGAGCCTTTTGTTTCGCCCCCAGCAATACACGAGCGGTGTATAGATTTTGACAAATCGCTCCCATGCGTGGGGTTTGTTTCTTTTGACCTCATCAATCAGTAGAGATGAAGTTGACCAGGTAGGCGTTGACGAGGTCATGGGGGTTAGTTGACCATCAAGGACAGATTGAATCGGTTCATTCCGATGAACGAACAAGACAAGCTCACCGATTGTAGAAAAATACTCGCAGACTTCAAACAGGACTTTAGGGTTTCCTGAAATGAATCTCGCTGCTCGCCTGCATCGGCATCAATTCAAGCGGTAAGCTTAGACTGGTCCCGGCACAAAATTGAACAGGTGCAACTAAGGCCCGGCTGGCGTGATTCTTTAATCCGATTGAAGACATCAACGAGTTTAATCTTCCGTCTGGTGCATTTCATGCACCCTACAGAGACTCATGGTCTACAATCAGGTTTCTTGCTCCTCTGCTTTCTAAATCATCATACTCTGCTTCGATCTCGTCATAGTACTCGGACAGGCGAACCTGTTTGTGCTGTTCAGTCCAATTAAGAAAAGAAGCGATCAGGTTCTCGCCCTGATCGAGGTGCGACGCCAAATCGATCAGGTGTTTGTTAGGTATATGGCGTTTAGGATTTAGCATCTGTAACGCAATTTGTTCCCCCATATAATGATAACTGAGAATATATGCGAGAGCGGCGCTTCGAGATTGTCCAGCACGACAACAAACCATCAAATTGTCTGATTGATCAGCAAATTCCAATGCGGACTGAATGTGTGATAACGCCGGTTCAGTCTTTCCATGATGCTGTGTGCAGATGTCGTCAAACTTCAGGATCAGGTGTCGCAATGTATTTTCCGAAATGAACTTACTTGGCTTTGTCTTCGAGTCTAGAATGACAATCGCATCCCACTGATTGGGTTCACTTTGAAGCAGAAAACTTCCAGAGAGATAGTTACGAATGATAATATTCATGAGTGAAATCTATCTGGAAGCGAAACAAACTATGCTGTTGGCCGCTGGAGCCGGACGTACTAACTCCTAACTCCTGATTCCTAACCCCTAACCCGCTTCAACACCTCGACACCTTGCTCGAGCGTTTCATCGGTCGCCGCATACGAGACGCGGAAGTGCGTATCCTTGTTGCTGAAAACATTGCTGGGGATGATCAGCAAATTATGTTCGATGGCTTTAGTGACGAATTCGGTTCCCGTTCCCCACGGTGCTTTGATGAACATGTAGAAGGCACCGTTCGCACCGTGAATCTCAAAGTCGTCCCCCAACTCTTGCCGCATGTAATCACGTTTTTGTTTGTATTCGGCGACACGGGGTGTGATGTCGTAATCCAAAGCCGCCAGTGCCGCCCATTGCACGGGATGCGGAGCACAGACAAAGGTGTATTGCTGCAACTTGATCATTTGCTGGATGACATGTTGCGGTCCGTGAACCCAACCGAGTCGCCAACCGGTCATCGAGTGTGATTTGCTGAAGCCATCAATCACGATGGTTTGATCGTTCCACTTCGCCGGCGAGACAAATTCGTGGTCGTAACAGAACGAACGGTATATCTCATCGCTGATCAGAGCGATGTCTTTTTCGGCGGCCAACTTGGCGAGAGCTTCCACTTCTTCCGCAGCGGGAACAGCACCGGTCGGATTCGCGGGAGAGTTGAACAGAATCACTTTTGTTTTATCGGTGATCGCATCGGCCACTTTCTGGAGATCAATGCGGAAGTCGGGATAGGTATCGATGAAGACCGGCGTTCCACCCGCCATCGCCACCAGATGCTTATACATCACGAAATACGGATCGAAGATAATCACTTCGTCGCCGGGATTGACGAGCACATTGAGCGACAGCATCAACGCGCCGCTGGTTCCTGACGAAATGAAGGTTTGTCGGTCGGCATGTCCGTACTCAGCATCGACGGTCGCCTGTATCTTCTCTCGGAGCGGGGCGATGCCTTGCGTTTGCGAGTAGGCGTTTTTTCCATCATCGACCGCCTGCTTCATTGCGTCTTTAACGACATCTGGAGTGTCAAAATGCGGTTGACCAATCGACAGGTTGATCGGGTCGGTCATATTGGCGGCAAGATCGAACACTTTGCGGATTCCGGAAGCGTCGATGTTGTGCAGTCGGTCAGAGATCCAGCGCTGAGACATTTTTGATTTTCGATTTTGGAGTTTGGATTGGACTAACTGAATTATGACGGAAAGCGAAATGGGATGGAAGGAAAAGAGGATTTAGGAGGTAGGAGTTAAGAATTAGGTGTCGGGAATGAGGAGACAGGATTCAGGAGTCGGGATTCAGAAGATTGGGACGCAAAGCCGCCAAGATTGGAAGAATCGCAAAGAGCAAAAAAATGGGGAAAGTAGGGCCGGTAACTTCGTACGGTTCATGTTGCTCTGAAGCCATCTGCGAAATCCGCGTTATCCGCGGTTACTTCTTCGTTTGATGAAGCTTCGTCGCCCTTTGTGGCTTTGCTCACTTCGACGACTTCTTCCGACCGCGTAATAACTCGAACGGTTCTTCCAGGGAAAGTAGGGCCGGTTCCATCGGCCATGAAATGCTATCGATCTCAAAATATGTTAACACAAGATTACAAGCTGGGATTGGAATCCAACTACTCATCACTTTGACTTGAGCCATTTAGCACAGGTGTCGTGTTCAAACATAAGTCGCCCGCAATAGACCGATTCATCATTCTTACACCAGCCCCAATCAGAGTCGATTTGTTTGAACGACTGGCAACCTCCGCACTGTTCCAAATGAAAATGACCTTTCTCATCGTGAGTGTTGATTGCACGATGACAGCGATCGCACCAGATGACCGTTTGATGAGGAAGGTCGAGATTCAGCTGAAATGCCATTTGAGATCCTGAAGTGATTGATAGCAACTCTTTGCGATTCTTTTGTTTCTTTGCGCCTTTGCGTCAAACTAATATCCGCAGGTTGAGACTGGTCTCTACTTCTTCCGACCGCGTAATAACTCGAACGGTTCATCCAAGCCGATGGTCTTCGCGATCAGCAGATAGACAGTCACCGCGACAATCAGGCTCGCGAGAAGCTTCCAGAGAATCCCGAGTTCCACGAATTCAAGAACAGACCCGCAGGCTAGGACCATCAATGTTGTCGCCAGGAGAGACTTCCAAAGTGCGGGGATCAAAACGGACCAGCGAAGTTCGTTGAGTCGCGATTTCATCAAACGAATGGAAACAAGCACCTGAAACACAGACGCCAACGATGTTGCCAATGCCAGGCCGGCTCCACCGAGAGGCCAGATGAGTGTGAAGTTGAGAGCCAGATTGACAATCACAGTCGCGATGCCAATGCGGAGAGGGAATGAGTATTCTCGCAACGCAAAGAACGCGCGATTGACAATCAGCAAGCTGCAAAACGCCCAGACACCCACGCCGTAAGCCATGATCATATAGCTGGTCTGCAAAGTATCGTCGGCGTCAAACTGCCCACGTTGGAATAGAACTTCTGCAAGTGGGTGAGCAATCACGATGAGTCCCACACCGGCCGGTATCCCGATGGCGATGACAAGTTTCATGCCGTCCAGAAAGTCGTCAGCAAACAAACCGAACTGACGTTGTTCTGCATGACGGGCAAACCGGGGGAACAACACGGTTCCCAAAGCGACGCCGAAGACACCGATCGGAAATTGATAGAGTCGTTGACCGAGATAGAGTGCGGATGCAGTCCCGGCATTTAAAGGTCGCCAGTCGGATACCGCAAATCCTTCCTGAGCCGACATCCCCCAGGCGATAAGACTGTCGGCCAGAACATTCAGTTGCGTGACGGACAGTCCCAACAGGATCGGAACCATCGTTTTGGCTATCTGACGAACGGTTTCGTGGTCCTGATTTGTCGCAGAGGAAAAACGAAACCCGCTTTTCCTCAAAAAGAAAAGAGGCAGCAGTAATTGGATGACTCCCGCCAACAAAATCGACCAACAGACAATTCTCATCTGAGTTTTTGAAGCCCAATCGCCGCCACTCGTTCCAATCAGTGCCACGATCCAGACAAGATTCAAAACGGTCGGCGATAAAGCCGGCCAACCGAAGCGACCAAGTGCGTGAAAAATGGCCGAGATCTGAGCGGCCAGACAGATGAGCAGCAAGTACGGCAACATGATGGCGGTCAGTTCGAGCAGAAAACTGGCCGGATGCTTTGCGGGGAGATTGAAATACGCAATCCATAGTCCGGCTTCCCCCAATAAAACAATGAGAGACAAAACGCTGGCAAGCGTGATGAGGACTGCCGTTGAGAGTCGCCACGCCGAGGGACGACCTTCTTTTTCGAGACGCGAGACGAGCGTGGGCAGAAACGCGGTGGAGAGGGCACCTTCGCCGAACAATCTGCGGGCGAGGTTGGGAATCCGGAACGCGACAGTAAACGCATCAAGGAGAGGTCCATTGCCAAATCGAGATGCCATCAGCATGTCGCGGATGAGGCCCAGAATACGACTGCACAGCGTCAACAGAGAGACCAGACGCAGCCCGCTAAATCGGTGCCCCGAATCAGCGACTTGTTTAGCGAGACTCGACCGTGTGGCATCCTTGTCCAAAATACTGACTTCCCATGAGAAGAGAAAATTTCATTGATCCAACAATAGGCTGAGGAGTATCCACTCACAAGAGATATCCGTACATCTGAAATTTCCCTATCTGTCTATCCGAAAAAGACTTGCCATATTTTTTTCGCAATAAATGGCTCATTCTTTGCAGTTGATTCAACGATTGAACATCGATCAGCGATTGCGAACAAGCTGGGTACGAAATGCGAAACCGATTCACTCTGTTGAACTCACTGCTAATTCTCTCTCTTCTTTCGGGATGCGGGTCGCCAGCCGATCCCCTGCAAAGGCAAGAGGTCACGGGAGAAGTCTCTTTGGAGGGATCTCCCATTGCCGAAGGGACGATTGAGTTCTCTCCTGTAGCCGAAGGGACAGGATCCGGTGCCATGATCGAGGATGGCAAGTTCACGATCCCCGCTCAAAAAGGGCTTCCTCCCGGTGAGTACATCGTACGCATTAGTGCCTCGAATCCAGACGCAGAGCAGGTCCGTCTTCCGGGTGAATCAAACCAAATCGCTGCGGAACTGATTCCGCCAGAATTCAATGTTGATAGTGACGTGAAATTTACTGTGACGCTCGATGGTGACAATGTCTTTACATTGGACATTGGATCCTGACCGCTATTTTTTTCTTGAGTTCATAATTTTTCTGGAGGTCTCTGATGTCAAAAGATCACTCATCCCGGCAGCGTGGATTTACATTGATTGAATTTCTGGTGGTCATCGCGATCATTGCTGTTCTCGTTGCGTTGTTATTACCAGCCGTGCAACAGGCGAGAGAAGCGGCTCGCCGCAGTTCTTGCAAAAATAACCTGAAGCAGCTCGGTTTGGCGATGCAGAATTACCACGATGTCTACACGACATTTCCGCGCGGGAACTACTCCTGTTGTTGGGGTACCTGGCAAGTGGCCATTCTTCCCTACATCGAAAAGACGGCTGAATTTAATCTCTACGAGAACTCAGGAGGAAATGATGCGACAGGTCCGCGATATGGGGCTGGGGTCAACGTGCAGGTCACGAGCAAACGGTACAATGTATTGAGTTGCCCCAGCGATTTGGACAACCGGCCATTTTCGAGCCTGACGAATCACAACTACATGGTCAATTTTGGGAATACATCTTTCACCCAAGGGACCGTGAATGGTGTGACGTTCGAGGGGGCTCCGTTCGGTTCCAACAAATGCTATAAGATGCGAGATGCCGTGGATGGAACATCGAATACCCTGTTGATGGCAGAAGTCCTGCAAGGTCAGGGATCTGATTTACGTGGCTTTGGTTGGTGGGGAGATACCAGTCAATTTACAACTTATCTGGGACCAAACTCGAACTTGCCCGACCGGATCTATACCGCTGGCTACTGTAATAATCTGCCCATCCAGAATCTTCCCTGTGCTGTCTCGACCACTGCCAATCCCACCATGTTCGGCTCTCGGAGTCGGCATGTCGGCGGCGTTCAAGTGCTATTGATGGATGGTTCTGTGCGGTTCGTTTCCGAGAATGTTGATCTCAATACCTGGAGAGCACTGAGCACAACCAAAGGTGGCGAAGTGATTTCTGAATTCTAAATCACATGAAGCACACCCGTAGTGACTTTGACGTCGAGCGAGGGTATGGCACCCGACTTGTTGTCATTCGTTTGATTCGTGCCATTCGTGGTTTGAATATTCTCTTATTCCAACTTCAGAACCATTCGACATCGCTCATGCCGATTCGCGTAATTGAGGCCACCAAGCGAATAGCGAGGAAGAAGGCCGAATGCGCGAGAAGAAGCGTTTCCTTCATGTCGGCCTACGACAACCCGTTCACTGGCTCTGTTCAAATCCGTGAAAATCCGTGTTCTCCGTTTCATCCGTGTTCTATTTCGACCAAACAACTCGACGACACAGTTCACTCTCATAAGTCACTTATTTTTCCTCTGCGTCGCTGCGCCTCTGCGCGAGATCACTTTTCAATCAGAAATCATCAGCGTCCGACATCTTCAAGAGTGACATGAGATTAGCAACGGTTGAGTTTTGGAGTGCTCCGGCTTGGCAGAGCTTTCTTTCTCAATCCGCGTTGCCCGCTCTCTCGCTGCCGCAATGAAAAGAAAGCGGTGCCAGGTCACCGCACTCCAAAGCACCCGACTTGATGTCATTCGTTTGATTCGTGCCATTCGTGGTTTGAATATTCTCTCATTCCAACTTCAGAACCATTCGACATCGCTCATGCCGACTCGGAGAGTCGGCCTACAGCAACCCGTTTATTCTTTTTCATCCGTGACAATCCGTGTTCTCCGTTTCATCCGTGTTCTACTTCTACCAAACAACTCGACGACACAGCTTGTTGTCGCAAGATACTCATCTTTCTCTGCGCCACCGCGCCGCTGCGTGAGAATCATCCACGTCGTCTGCGTGATTCAGGGTGCGAATGCTTCGCTGGCAAGAGGCCGGGGACTTCTGTTTCACGAGATCAACGAAAAGGAGGATCGATTCGATCATCGTTGAGATTGATCATGTTGAGCAGTTGGTACAAAGTGTTGGGAAACGTGGGAGTCGTACTGAGTTCGTTGTTAATGATGCAGAGATTTTCTCCACCACCAATCAGATACCTCTTCACACGTTCAAGAATTTCACGATCGTCGATCGGGCTTTCATTGAGTAACCCGAATTTACTGCGCGAGAACTCTTTCCAGCAGGTTTGGCCGGTCAGATGTTGCATGTACCGGTGACGACAGAAGGTAGGCCAGTATTGGTCACACCATTCCCGCAATGCGGCTTCACCCACATCGCGACCATGTTTTTGACTTTCGATCCACTTGTGTTTTTCCGCTTCACGAATCGCTTCGTGATGCACACTCGGGACGCAGTCTTCTTCGTAGCGCAACTCAGTCATCAGTGTGGAAGACCTCATCACGTGTGTTGCTCCCAAAGGACCTGCTACCGTTGACCGTCAATTCCGGGGAGCACGACCGGGACAGACAGCAGCAGGATCAGGATGCGTGTTCATCGTTGTCTCTTTCTGAGGGCCCAGAGTCTACAACGACAAAAGTTGTTCTCAATTTATAAACTGGTGGTTGCTTGCTGGCAATACGATTTCGCGCAGATTTTCTCAAATCGAGGCATCGGCAGAAATCAAACCACTCAGTTCCACCAGCAGACGTTCCATTCTCATTCGGTCCGGGATGGTCGAACGGCCTTTCAAATCGCCGTCGGCCGCCATTAACCGGGTCAGAATTTTTTCCGCATTCGGACGTCCCATTTTCCTCAAATATCGACCTGAAGGATCGATGGCTTGTGGAAAAACCTTCGCATTGCGGAGAGATTCTCCCAGCGGAGTTCCCTGACGAGCCCATTCGGTGGCCAGAACGTATTTGCGATACACAAAGTTAATGCCACCAAGGAGTTTGAGGGGATGTTCACCCGCTTCCAGAAGATTGTCTAACAACTCCAGCGATTCACCCAATCGGCCATCTCGCAGCGCGTCGATCATTTTCCAGGTCGTTTCGACTTTCCAACCACCCACCAGCGCACGAACATCCTCCTGCTCGATGCGATCTCTCTCGCCGATGTAACTGGACAACTTGTTCAGTTCCTGTTCGATCAGTCCCAGATTATTGCCGACCAGTTCCTCGATGAGAGCGGCCGCCTCTCGGGCGATCTGTTTGCCAAACTTCTCCTTCGTCAGTTGCGACATCCAGGTTTGCAGCTCTCGACCTTTGAGATCTTCGCAGGCGATGGTCAGGCCGACTTTAAGGACGGCTTTGGCGAGTTTGGTGCTTTTGTTCCACGTTTTGACATCGAGGACCAGAATCGATTTCTTGGCGGGCTTCTCGATGTATTTTTCGAGTTGCTTGCGATAGTTTTTGACGAAATCGTCCGCGTCTTCCACAATGACCAGACGTTGATCGCCAAACATGGAAATCATGGAGAGCTCGTCGAGAACATCGCTTAATTGTGCATCTTTGCCGGCAAAGACCATCGGCTCAGAATCTTCTCCACCCAGAACCTTAGCCGCGAGCGTTTTCAGCGAGGCGCGTTTCAGGAAGCGTTGTGAACCGGTGAGAGCCACCATCGGACCGGTGGCGAATTCGTCCGGTTTGGCAAGAAATCGGCTGGCATGTGTGGTCACGGGGAATCCTTCTTGACCGTCGTCGGCAACATCTCCTACAGTTCGCGTCTATTAAACCCCGCCCGCCATCAGATTGCGAGTCCGTTGTGACGGATGAACCGGTAAAATCCGAGAGCAAGCCAGCACTTTATTTCTGTCCCGGCGAGTCGTATCCGATCTCTCCCGCCGTACATTATGCCAGGCTGGCCGCCTTCTATCCCAAGTGTCGAAGTTGCCCACTTCGGCACCACGAAGGACATCTGCCACCCGAAACCGTTCAACTCGATATCGACGCTCACCCGGAACGTGAGACACTCGTCACGCCCGCCGGCTTGCGGGGTGTCTACCTCAATGAGATTAACCGTTTTCATGCCTCGGCACTCACCAACGCCTATGTCACATTATTGATGCAGGGTCTCTTTTCCAACAAACCGACTGGCCAGCCCACCATTGTAATTGGATATCAAGAGCATCCGGCATCTCCCGATTTGATGATTGGTGTCGTCAATGCATTACGAGCGACGGGTGTTTCGATTGTCGATCTTGGCCTGACGGTGGCTCCCGAACTTTCGTTTGCCATCAGACAGCTCCAGGCAACGGGAGGAATACTTGTGACCGGCGCAGGTGGCGATCCGTCATGGATTGGGTTCGACTTTCTGAAAGCCGACGGTCAGACCATCATCGAGACTGACCTCTTGATACAAATTGAAACCGCCAAAACATTACCAACATTTCGCTTGGCTCACGCCAATGGCACTTATCGCACCTGGGAAGTATTGGCCGAGTATGAGACGTCGCTGAAAAATTTGTTCCACGCTTTACGACCGTTGAGAATCGGAATTGCGTCGTCTCTCAAACGAGTCAACGAGCTTGCAGAACGCTTGTTCGAACCACTCCCTTGTTCGTTGGATCTGTTGCCATTACCTCATCGGAAACGCGAACTCACTCAACCAGAAGAGAGAGACGTGTTGAAATTGGGAGAGTTTGTCAGATCGCGTTCGCTGCATCTCGGAATTGTCATCGACTCCGACGGCAGACAATGTGCGCTCGTGAATGACGAAGGTCGTCTCGTGCCGAGAAATCAATGGCAGACATGGTTAATGGAAGGGACGGCATTCGAACAGTTTTCGAATCAAGGACGTTTAACAAAACCAGACGACACGCACTTCTTTGAGACAGACGCCATGTTGACGCTGGCCGCGATTCTGTCAGAAATGAGCCGGTCAGATGCCCAGTTGAGCGAACATCTGTGGGTCGGTTGATCGACCTCTGTGTTCTACCAGTGTGGTTGATCCTTATCCATTTTATCTCGGAGAATGAACACTCATTCTCACTCATCTTTGCTGATTAGGAACCGCGGATGAAATGAGCAAGAAGATGCGTTGTCGTAGGCCGACATGAAGGAAACGCTTCTTCTTGCGCCCTTGTTGAAGACTACCGCAACAGGTCTTTTTCCCTCCTGTTCGTCTGGAGACCTGTCTTGCTTCCTCGCTATTCGCTCGGTGGCCTCAATTACGCGAGTCGGCATGAGCGATGTGGAATGTTGATCGCGGGAGCTTCCGGTCGCACGGAGCGCACCCCGCCACTCGATTAAGTTCAAATATGAAATGAATTGTTGACTCACGCAGCGGCGCGGCGGCGCCAAGAAAACAAATTCGGGAACCACCGTTTGCTCGCTAAACGGTGTGCCGGAGCCACAAGAGGCCGGTTTCTCCAGGTCGGCGTTAGGTGAACAGAGCGAGTTGTCCCCCGACAGTTCCTTGACAGTGAGTCTGCACGACATGATCATCTGACCAAAATTCCCGATTTTTCGTAAGATCTTGCCAGCGATTTCGACTCTGATAGCAGATGCGCCTCATTGCCGGGCCAAACTTCCAGAATTGTTGAGGAGCCGAACCATCAAAACACAGTTGACGCTCAGCTTGCTGTTAATGCTCTTTGTCGCGCCTCTTGTTGCGGAGGAGCCTCCCGAAAAATTTCTGGAAACGCTGCCGGCAGAAAGTCGGATCAGTGTGTCAATTCGTAATGTTGATCTGCTCGATGGTAAGATCGAGAAGATCGAAAAACGACGGGGCTGGCAATTTTCGCTCAAGACGATGATCCATTTTGCAACGTCTTATCTCAAGGTAAATCAGGGGATCGATTGGGGAGGCAACTTTTCTGCCTGCGTCTTTGATTGGGGTGACGACACGCTCGGCGAGGATGCCATCCAGAAACTCGTCGTTTGCATTCCTTTTCACAACGACAAACTGATGGCACAGAATTTCAATCTCACTGCAGAACAATTTGCAGAAGGAAAGATTCATCACCTCAAAGATCAAATAAATGGCGGGGGAGCTCTTCATGCGTGCAGGTATGGCAACTCGGCATTGTTGTGCATGACGAGCGAGCCGTTGGAGAAATATCTCGAAGCAAAGCCACTCAGTTCAGTGCTCACTTCCGATCCCGAAGAACGTCTCTCCGATGCTGACTTTCTGTTTCAGGTCAACGCGAATCAATTTCGGAGTAAGAATAATGACAAACGGATGAAAGCAGAGTTAGCGGAACTTCTGGTCGGTCAACCGGACGAGCTTCAACAAACTGTCCGGGAGGTGGTCGAACATATTGAGTATGGATTCTTTGCTGTAAAGCTGGACGAGGCAGTGCATACAAGGATGCAAATCACCTTCGACAAGAATCTCCCCGAGCCCTCGCAAAAGTTGCTAAGTCAATGGGGTAACACGCCAGACGCCCCTTCGCTGAAAGGCTTCCCGGACCGCGAGTTCCTGTTTGGGATGAGTAAAACCGCCGGAGAAATTAAAAACTCTCAATTCTTGCAACAGATGACCGCTTGGGCTGTCAAAAGGTCCCTCAAAAATCGGGCGCTGGCAGATTTGATCGCCCCCTATTTATCTCCGAAAAACGACACGTTTTATGGAGTCATCGACGAACTCTGGAACACGATCATCGAAGCGCGTTCGGCTGTCTACAAAAACGAAACACCCGCAGCGGACGGCTTGGCAAATCTGCTGATCATCTTTAAACCCGAAAATCGGGATCAGTTCACCGAACAACTGTCAGGCCTCGTCAAATTTTCTCGCGGAGACGTTTATAAACCGGACCGAAACAAGCCGGAGCCAATTACCGAGGAGGAAATCAAAATTTTGATTACCCAATTGGGATCGACCCAATTCAAGGAACGGGCAGCCGCCACATTACGACTCAAGTTATTGGGAGAACTCTCTCTCACTCATCTGCAAGTGTCCTCCCAATCGACCGATATTGAAGTCGCCGGAAGATCAAAAAGACTCGTCGCACACATCAAGCAGAATATCGAACAGCAAACCGAGAATCTCCTCAAAGAAGGACTCACAAAACTGCCCCTCCCCAAGTTTATCTTCTATGAGAACCAAAGGCAGATTAACGGCTATCGCACAGATTTACTCGAAGCGGTCTGGAAGGGGGAGCGCGGAGTCAATGAAAAACAATTACATGAACTGGTCGGCCCGCGCGGACGGGAAATTCTTCTGGTTCATGTGAATGATGAGATTGTGTTGTTCTGGGGCTCTGACCGAAAGGTGCTGGAAGAATGCGTCGATTTGCTCAAGCATGACAAACCAGGGTTAGGCGTTCATCGCGAGCAGTTCGTGAAGCAGGCTTCCCCTCGGCGGTTGATTGAAGTGCATGCCTCTTTACAACGACTGACAAAGATGGTTCCCGAAACGATCGGACGAAAACCGACCAAGCCGTTACCGCCCATCACCGACGACTATTCTTCGTTTGGCTTCGAGGTCTCTCCCAACCATTTCATTGGCGACGCGACATTTCCTGTTTCCGAGTACCGATTCCTCCGCAGTTATTTGTTCTTCTGAGAAACCGACAGAAAAAGGGGCGAGAACATGGAACAATTTGGAGCGATCATGCTGGTGCTAATCGCAATTATCTGTGCTTACAGCATGAGACAACGAACTCGCAAAGAGTAGTGCGTTGGGTGCAATGTCCTCGCTTGCGTGGGCATATGAAATGATGACATCCACATTTCACTCATGTAAGCAGTGTCCAGGGTGCTGCTTTCTGATACGATTCCAGCCATGTTTCGTTTCGTAGAAATCGATTCGATATGTGACTGGGGAGCAATTTGTGAACGTGGATGCTGAGACAACAATTCAGGGAAAATCCAGTTACCGAGATCCCTGGTTGTGGGGGATTCTGGGTGTCGCACTCGCTACGAGAATCATCACCCTCTATTGCTTTATCAAGAGTCCTTTGTACCGGCTCTATCGTGCCGATCATCAATTCTACCGGGAGTGGGGGAAGCAGATTGCTTCGGGAAACTTCACTTCAGGTCATGTCTTCGAGCAAGGCCCTTTATATGCCTATCTCCTTGGTGGGTTTTATCGCCTCTTTGGCGTTAACGATCTTTTGCTTTTCGTTTTTCAAATGACTTTGGGGCTCAGCACGATCTGGATGGTTTATCGGATCGGGATACTGATCTTTGATCGAGTGACTGCTCGTTTGGCGGCCATGATATGTGGATTTTATGGCCCCATCATCTTTTACGAAACGATGGTGATGAAAACCTGCCTCACACCGTTTCTGATCACTCTGGCCGCGTTCGGGTTACTCCAATACAAAGAGTTGAAAGGGCGACGCTTGTGGTTGATTGTTTCAGCGGTTTGTGTTGGTTTGCTAATTTTGATTCGAGAGAATTATCTGCTGATGCTCCCCATTTTGTGTGCGGCAGGCTGGTTTGTTGCTCCTGCTGTCCGAATGAAAAAACGGCAACATCTCTTATTGCCAGTTGCAGTTGTCCTGTTGGTGACGCTTCCTGCGACATTGCATAATTACGTGGTGAGCCAGCGTTTCGTCTGGGTGACGGCAGGAGGGGGAGAGGTCTTGTATATGGCGTGGGGGCCGGATGCCACTGGATATTACCAGCCTCCACCTTTCATTCGTCCCGATCCTGAGTTTGAGCATGAAGACTTTCGGCTGGAAGCCTCTCGTCGCTTGGAAGAACCGGTCGACTACGAAGAATCTTCCCGTTTCTGGACACGTACGGCAATGAAGGAACTATTCCAGAATCCGATTCGGTCGTTCCATCTTGCGATTTTCAAAATCTTGATTCTGTTCAATGATTTTGAGATACCAGACAGTGCTCACTATGGGGCCTATTCTCAGTTTCTCTTTCCACTGCCATATTTGATCACGTTTGGCTGGATTGCCGGATTCGGTTTGGTTGGGTTGGTTATTCCCGCGCAAGACCGCTGTGGGCGCTGGTGGTTGTTGGCAATCATCGGTGTCACGGTGCTGAGTGTGATGATGGTCTATAACTTTGCCCGTTTCCGGCTCGGGATGATGCCGTTGTGGATCGTCTTTACGGCAGCGGGATCAGTCGCTGTTTTCAGAAACCTCAAAGCCGATTCGCGTTTGAAGCAGACGGCTGCGATGTTGGTTTTGATTTTGGGTGTGGGAGTTTCCATCTTGTCCTTCTTACCGCCACCGGGGTATGTCGAAGCAGGATATTCAGACGTGCAATCAGAAGTGGTTGAAATGGTCAGCCGACGAGAGAAAGTGCTGGAATCACTTCGCAGATTGAAGTCGAGTCATGAGGCAATGGTGAAGATCAAACCGGAACAGCGTCTCGATCTGATCTCGAAATTACTGGAGGCCCAGCTCTATGATCAAGCGATTCGAAAACTCGAGGAGTGGATAGCCGGTGATGATCAGAACTCCACGGCTTTCGGCATCCTCGGAGCTGTGCATGCAAAACTTGGTCATGATCACGAAGCAGAAGAAATTTTAGGGGAGGCGATTTCGTTAAATCCCAATGAAGCTGATCTTCGAGCCAATTTGGGGAATGTTTATTTTCACCGAGGGTTGAGAGGAAGTTTGGCGATCGAGGAACGAGAGCAACTTCTTCTCAAGGCACGCGAAGTTTATGAAAGCGGTCTGTCGTTGCAGCCAGATCATCCGACATGCCTGCAGGGTATTCGGGGCATCGATCAGTCCCTCAAACTCGCCCGAAAGCCGTAAAAAAAAGAGGTGGAACTTTTTCAGTTCCACCTCTCATCGAATCGCGTATCAGTGTACTTCGGCTTTCTCAGAAAGCACCAACGGTGAGTCCGTCGGCTCGCTCTCCAAGTCGTTGGTAGGTTCCAATCGGGGCGGTATTTGTTGAGTCGATATTCTCGCTCACAAACCGAACCGATCCATCAGCCAAAACAAAATGGGCTCCTCCGGTGTGAAGGCTCCCAAACCCGTCATTGTCGTTACCAATGCCTGAGCCCGTGCTGCGGTTGAGCGGTTTATTGGCGTTGGTTGTTCGGCTGACCATGTCATCGCGCTTGTGGTCACGAATACCAGCCCAAGTCCCTCCTTGACGAACATTGCTGCCCGGGCCAAATGCCCACCACTGATTCCAACTCACTTCACCCACCATGAAAGTGTTAGATGTGCCGTCAGTGATGTCTCGCATTTTTGTGGAAGAGTTCGTCCAGAACATACCGTTTTGTATTCCCACAGAGGAATCTTGTCCGTCTCTGTTATCGGTACCGCGGTTAGCAACGTAACTGGCTGTACCGAACCCGTCAGGATTCCGAGAAGGTTTGATATCACTTGGGCAGGAAAAAGCGGGAAGTTCTTCATTCATTCTATTTGTGGCGTTCGGTGCATCCAGAATACCAGCTGACCCACCACAGTTGGCACTCCCCATTTGAAAGTCTTGAAGGTTGTAAATCTGACTCTGTTCTAACATTGGCAGAATGTAAAAACCCCAACTCGGATTTCGTCCAATAAAGCGATGATTGGGCTCTGTATCGGCACAGGGAAGGACCCAACCCGGAGGAAACACAGTATGCGTGTCGTGGTAGTTGTGCAGTGCTAAACCAAGTTGTTTGAGATTATTCTTGCAGGAGCTACGGCGGGCCGCTTCACGGGCCTGCTGAACGGCTGGAAGAAGCAGTGCGACCAGAACCGCAATGATCGCGATTACGACCAGCAATTCGATCAAAGTAAATCCTCGTTTTTCAGTTTTCATCAATCGATTACCTCTCTGTAGGTACAAGAAAATAAAAAGTACTTTAAGCAGCAAACGCTTTAAGAGTATGAAGATTCAAAACCTGTCGTGTCTTGAATCGGAACATGATAATTTGATTAAAAGGTTTGCACAATATTACCACAGAATTCATTCAAAGCTGTTAGTCCGCCAACATTAGATCGCTTTTGGACAGTTCTTGCTATTCAGTCGAACTGGTCATCGCAGATTTTTTAGGCCAATCCCAGCTGAATGCTGAAATATCGGTGACATCAATCACACTTCCTTACGAGGAATCAGAACAAAATGAGGTTCTTTACAATAATTCTGGGATGCTCTGGAGGAACAGCAGAAGAGATGCCTGAAGTCGCACCAGTTACCGGCAAAGTCACTTTGGATGGAAAATCCCTCAAGGGCGTCATGATCCGTTTTTAGCCGATAGAGGGAGGGCGTTCATCACTGGCAACATCCGATGACGAGGGGAATTACGTATTGGAGTACAATTCAAATACTCCCGGCGCGAAAATCGGAGAACACAGAGTCATTCTTTCGACTTTCCAGGAGCCTTCTGACAATGAGCAAGGTGAGTTTATACCGGGGCGAAAAGAAGAAATTCCGAAAAAATACGCAGCAACCGATATTCTCAAAGTTCAAGTGAAGCCAGACGACAATACGATCGATCTGGAATTGACTAAATAGTCGTGTGACGATTGCCACAGGTTTGTCGCAAGATGATTCATCGTGTCGACCAAGTCGTTGGGGTGCGTCCTTGTCCGCTTCCAGCCGCATGATCGTTGCTTCGGTGAACTTCGTTTCCCGCTCATCGGGATCGAATCTTCTGATCGACGTTGATGAGCGAAGATGAGTGTTCCTTTCTCCTCGATAACATTGTCGGCGTACTCTCCCTAACTGCGCCTTGGCGCCTCTGCGCGAGATGATTTTTTTCAATCAGAAATCATCAGCGTCCGACTTCTTCAAGAGTGATATTAGATTAACAGCGGCTCAGTTTTGGAGTGCTCCGGCTTGGCGGAGCTTTCTTTCTCAATCCGCGTTGACCGCTCTCTCGCTACCGCAATGAAAAAGAAAGCGGTGCCAGGACACCGCACTCCATAAGCACCCGACTTGTTGTCATTCGTTTGATTCGTGGTTTGAATATTCACTCATTTCAACTTCAGAACCATTCTACATCGCTCATGCCGATTCGGAGAATCGGCCTACGGCAACGCGTCTCCTCTTTTATTTTCCTTCGTGCCTTTGCGTGAGTCCTTTTCTCACTTGTTGTAAGTCACAAGTAAGATTCTGTTTCATCTGGGCCATGTTTGCGTTTCGAAGGACGAAGGCTGCGCGTGAAATGAGAGTTCAATGTGCTTTCCAAACTGAGGAACGCCCCAGCCACACATCCACTTGTTCAATTTTTTATCCGTGACATCCGCGTGATCTGCGGTTTCATTTGTTCTCCGCCATTGTTGGTCTACGCACTTGATGACACAGCAAAGTAGGGTCCGCTGTGAGGTTGTGAATTTTTTAGCTTCACAACAATTTATCACCTATTACACTATGGCTCATCTCGCAACCCCTTCGATTGATTCTTTGTCTCACCGGAGTCAGTGATAC
>Ga0181597_10002651_pt1 | contig 19235 bp, 19 predicted proteins | sample 041ome_5_FD_148647 | JGI IMG/M metagenome (GOLD analysis project Ga0181597, IMG submission 148647) | Coastal salt marsh microbial communities from the Groves Creek Marsh, Skidaway Island, Georgia - 041403US metaG (spades assembly) | ecosystem: Environmental > Aquatic > Marine > Intertidal zone... | reverse complement strand
TTTGCTTACATCTTTCTTCTTTTTAACAATAGTTTGACGAATCTTTTCATTTGTGTTTCGGTCAGCAATAAGATCACTAATACCAACACTGAATCCACTAAGAACTAAATATCTTGTTACAATGTTTTGCATATCATCTAAAAATTTCTGACAAACTTTGTGTCCATAATCGTTGAAAATCATATGAATCAAACCACGACTTCCTGTATCCATAATTTTACTATCAATGCGACCCTGAACAAGTTCTCCATCACGAATAATTACATGATTGAGAATATCTGGTTCTTCTGCGTCGTCATCATAACTATTATTTTTCATATTCAAATTAAGTCCTACTGGAAGAGCAATTGAAATCAATTGACGACCACTCCAACGTTCAGGTGATTCTTGAATTGGTTTTGGCAATTTTCCATCAAAACTTGGAATATACATTAGGATATTCATCATTTCACTACGAGTGAGGAAAACTCCATCATTTGTGATGCGGTTAATACCAACCATTGAATCCTGAAAGAGACCAATTACTGGTTTATGAACACGTGGAGAGATAATCTGAAGTGGAACGTAAGTCAAATGTTCCAATTCTGCCGCTGTTTGAAGAGACTGTGGAACGTGCATATTCATTTCATCGCCATCAAAATCAGCATTATAAGGCTTGGTGACACTAACATTCAATCTAAATGTGTAGTAATCCATAACCTTAATTTTATGACCCATCATACTCATTTTGTGAAGAGATGGCTGACGATTAAAAAGCACAATGTCTCCATCAACTAGATGGCGATGCACAATATCACCTACTGACAAGACAACACTTTCTGTATCAACGTGTTGGAGACTTGTTGTTCTTCCATCAACTTTTCTCTTGACACTCTTAGCACCAGGATGTTTAAATGGTCCGTTTCTTACAAATGAATAGAGTTTATTGATGTTGTATTCGGTAACAATTTCAGGATAGGTCAAGTTCATTGCTACTTTGAAAGGAACGCCCAACTCATTAATCTTAATATTTGGGTCTGGTGTAATTACACTACGAGCTGAAAAATCAACACGCTTGCCCATAAGATTTCCTCTAATACGACCTTCTTTTCCCTTAAGACGCTGTCTGAGTGTTTTAAGTGCTCTTCCTGAACGATGAGCAGATGGATTGATACCAGGAAGTTCATTATCGACAAGTGTCGCTACATGATACTGAAGAACCTGCGTCCAATCATCAATTGTGTTTTCAAGATATTTATCACTATCCAATTTCTTTTTAAGATGATTATTAGTCTTAATAATATCGTGAAGTTTGTGTGTAATATCATCCTCACTACGCTGACCTCCAAACTGTCGGATTGAAGGACGAACTGCTGGAGGAGGAACTGGAAGAGTAGTGCAGATTAGCCAATCAGGGCGGCACCAGTCTCTTGAAAATCCCATTACTTCACAATCTTCGTCTGAAATACGACTAAATACTTTCAAAATAAATTCTGGTGTAATAAGCTGCTTTCTATCTTCTTCTAGAACTGCTTCAACACTCTTATCTTTCTTGTCTTTCCATTCAGCATAAATCTTTGCCAGTGAGTTAGTTTCTTTCATAATTTTACTTGGTTGAACAGCACCACAACCATCTTCGGTTTCGCTACCACAAATCTTTACCTTGCTACATTTATCAATAATATAATTCCAACGATTTCTTCCCTTAAGAACTTTCAATACTTCTGAAATTTCTGAATCTTCTTTGTTAATAAGTAATTTACTACATCTCATACAAACACATTTAAGAATTTTAAGAATTATTGGTAGAAACTGAATATGAAATACTGGACGACACAATTCAATATGACCAAAATATCCTGGACAAAATCGATTATCAAGACCATCAGTTGGGCAAATTTTTCCATGGTCAATTACACCCATCCTTGGGTCAAATAGTCCCCCAATTACTGGGTCACCTGATGAATCATAGAGTAGTGTCTGAGTTACATGAACTACGGATCTCCTTTTAATTTCTTCAGGGGATAAAACACTAAATTGCACCCCTTTAATTTCACGGATATTTGAGCTATAATCTAGTTCTTTGTAAAGTGACATAAGGTTATATATTATTCATATTTTTTTTTTAAGTTTCAATTTTTCATTAAATTAAAAGAGAATATTTAAAAATAATAATAAATATCTAGAGTTTCACCATTTTTTTTTCTAATAATACTATATACAAATGAGTTATTGGGCAAGTAAAGGTAAATATCAAAAAGCATACGATTTTTTATATAAAAAGTTAGTTCCAGCAACAGGAACTTCAGGAACTAATCTTGGAGAAGCATTGCGTTTAGTTAGCAGAGTAGTTTATAGACACTATAACGATGGTAATTCTTATAGTGATTGCATCCATGAACAAATGGTTCCTGATTTCACTAATAGAAAATTTCCATTTAATGGAAAATATGAAGATTTAGGTGATGAATTATCATACCTTTTGGATAGAGATGAATATGACGAAGCAACAACCTTAGTTCTTCGCCACATTATGTTGAGTCTCAGTAGTGATACTTCTTTATATAATCCAAATTCTAATCGCTTAGCTGCTATCAATACTCCATCTGGTAAAAAGGCATTTGAAGCATTAGAATTAAGTAAAGTATTCGTTAATACTTGTGGTAAAGGTGAAGAATGGTTATCAAAAAGTTTAAGACGTGAAGGTGTAAAAATCGTTAAACGTTTATCACCTGAAACATTAAAAGAACTTAAATGCGAAACTGTAGTCGAAATTCATAAACCAGCGGGAACAAAGACCAAAAAGGTTGAATTTTCTCAGGACCGCTCTGTATTAAGTAAAAAATTTGATAAATTAGCCAGACAACACAAAAAATCTATTAGAGATGAAGAAAAAGCACTAAAATTACGTATTAAAAAAAGAGAAGAAAGCGCTAAACGAGAACATAAACTTACAGTCGCTGAATTCAAGAAAACTGTAGCATACTACAAAGAACTTGAAACACTCACTGGTTTAAAACGTTCAGATGTTCTTAAAAAACTCGCAAATGATAAGAAGGCTTCATTTTCACATTTTACCACAAAAATGCTTTTACTAAATCTTATAGTTCAGAAAGCAAAGAAACCAACTTCAAAAGCTCAACGTGAAAGAAAAAGCGAATTAGTAGAAAGACTAGTTAAAGAAATTAACAACATTGGTAAATTAACTGTTAAAATGTTAAATGAAGAATTCAAACCATCTGACGAACCTCAGAATGCATTTCACTATGGTTATGGAATAAAAATAAGAACAGACTCATTAAAATTAGACCGTGATTACACTGAAAAATTAGATAAACTTTTAATTGAAATTATGGGTAGTGATGAAGCAGTAGATGCTTTATACAAAAGGTGCTGTAAATATTAATTAATTTAATTATTTTTTTTCTCTTATTTTTTATTTAAAATAAAAATATTAAAAGATATATAATAATGCTCACACGGTCTATGGCTAGAAGAAGTAGTTCAATATCTTTTCTTGAATTGCCTGATAATGAAAGTGCAGACGAAAGTGAGTCTGAGTTTGAAACTGAATCAGAACTAGAGTATGATTCATTAGATGATACAGATTATAATGAAACTACTGACGCATTTTTATCAGGAAACTCTGAGGAAATTGAAACAGAATCTAATTCTTCTGAAGAGATAGATATAGATATAGAAAAAGACAAGAAAAGAATAGCAAGACGACTTGAATTATTAAATAAACTAAAAACGGCAGAACCAAAATATCCACCCTATATAGAAAATCTTCCAGAAGAGGAAAGAAATGAAATAAAATCTCAATTAGATAGAATTAATGAAATAAACAAAAGCAGTATTCCACTTAAATTTAAAGTTCTTAGAACTAAAATAGATTTACTAGAAAAAGCTAGAATTGTAAAATTAATAGAAACATTTGAAAAGAGTGGAGAAAAAGAAGGAGATTTTACTAAAATTACTCAATATATTAACACTATAGTAGATATTCCTATTGGTGAATATAAGGATTCTAAATTAAGTAGTAATAATTCCAGTGAGGATATAAATAACTATATTGTAGATACAGAAAAGCAATTAAATAAAATTATTTATGGTCACAATGAAGCAAAATTAGAAATATTACAATATATTTGCAGACTAATAAGTAATCCCATTTCAGGAGGAACAAGTTTAGGTATTTATGGACCTGCTGGAATAGGAAAAACTACACTAGTTAAAGATGGTATAGCTAAAGTGCTTGGAAGACCATTTGCTTTTATAAGTCTTGGAGGATGTAGTGATGCTAGTTATCTTGATGGTCATTGTTTTACATATGAAGGAAGCAAACCTGGTATGATAGTTGATATTTTAAAGAAATCAAACTGCATGAATCCTGTAATTTACTTTGATGAACTTGATAAAATTAGTGAAACTACAAGAGGAGATGAAATAGTTAATCTTTTAATACACTTAACAGATACTTCACAAAATTCACAATTTACAGATAAATATTTGGGAAATGGTATAAAACTTGATTTAAGTAGAGCTATATTCGTATTTTCTTTTAACGATATTGAAAAAATTAATCCTATTTTACGCGATAGAATTCAAATGATAAAACTTAATGATTTCAATACACTTGAAAAAGTAAAAATAGCAAGAGACTATCTACTTCCAAATATTTATAGTGAGTTCAATGAAAAATTGCGTGAAAATATTACTTTTACAGATGAAATACTAGAACATCTTTATCTTACCTATTGTAATGTTACTGTTAATGCTGGTGTTAGAAAATTTAAGGAATTATTAAAAAGTATTGTAAGTAAAATTAATATGTTGTTTCTAGTATCTTGTGATAAAAACGTTTTAAAATTACTTGATATAGAAGAATCAACAAACTTAGAATTTCCTATAGAATTTAGTAATAAAAATAGAAAGTTACTTGATAAACTATTACTTGGAAAACTTAATAGTTATGAACTAGAAAATAAAATACCAGAGGGAATGTATAGTTAATTTTTTAATTTTTTTTCATTATTCCGTGTTTAGAAATGTATTCTTGCTGGTCTTTTGTAGTGCAGACACATCCATGATCACATGAGTAAGTTGATGGACAGCATCCTGGATGGCATACATTGTGTGAGAACATGAACATAGATTTAGGAGAATCAGATTTTCCATCTACACTTGGTTTATAGATTTTTGATAATTCTGGGTGAGATTCTCCTCCCATTGGGTTAATGAACTTTGGTTTTACTAATGGGACATTGCATGGTGATTTAATATCTCCACAATTGGATTCTAATTCATTTAAGAACATATCATCTCTAAATCCAGGCATAAGTGCTCTACGTTTCTGTAATTTTTCTGTATCTAATCTTACATTAGAGTAAGGACCCATATTATAATCTAATGGAGCACCTCCCTTGTATCCTTTTTCACGGTTAGTTCTTGGACCTCTTAAGTTTTCTTCACGAGATTGATTATATTTAACTTCAACACCATCATAGTCAGATACTTTATATTCAATTGATGCGCCACCATTGTTGTTGTTTCCTGTTACTACATTATTGGTTTCATCTTTTGGTAATGTGCTCATTTGATAAGCTTTTGGAGCAGCACCACGATAATTTACTCTTTTAACCCCTTTAACTGGATATTTATTATTACTATTATAATTTGGTTCTTCTGGATATTTAGTTACGATACCATCTTTACTTGAAACACGATAGTCTAATTTTGAACCGCCGTTTTTATCGGCAATTGTTACTTCCTTTGAATTTAAATCTGTTGCGTAATATACTGGTGCAGCATCATTATATTCTACAGTATTTATATTATCTTCACCATTTTCATTACCTTCTGCAACATTGGCAGATTCTTTTGGAACTCCATTTTCGGCAGACATTTTATAGTCTAAGTCAGTTCCTGCTTCTGTATCTTTTCCTGTAAATTTAACCTTTTTCTCATTTTTTGCTTTATGGGCTGCGTTATTAAATGGATACATTGATTTGAAACCTTCTGCTAATTTATTTCTTGAAACATAAACGACTAATAAACCTAATACTACAGCAATTCCAACATGAACACTTAATTCTTTAACATCAAGTTTCTTCTGGCATACAAATTTTATGCTCATTAATGCTAGTAAAGTTGTGTATAACATAAATAAAATTGTAAGATTATTCATTTTTATATTATTAGAGTATATTTTTTTTTTACTTAAAACTATTTTGACTATTTAAAAAAAAATGATATATTTAATAATAGGAATGTCTGGAATATTTTACTATTACAAACATCAAATCATGTATAATGCTATGTGGTATTACACATATATATCAGAAAATCTTCGTTATTATTTTGCTCCTACAGAAGTTGCACGAGATAATTGTGTAGCATTTGATTATTTAGAATTGTTGAATTCAAATGATACAGTTTTTTCAAAACTTAATTTCAAAAACAGAGAATTTATTAGTATGGTATCTGAATTTGATATGAAACCACATCTAGACAATTATTTAGAAACTGGAGAAAATGAAGTAATTGAACGTCTAAAAAAATGTAAATCAGAATTTCTTACTGTATCAGCGGAAGTAATTTTTTATAATGATGCAACTAAAACAAAAGAATATAAAAGGGAAAGTGTAATAGTAACAGACTTATTCCATAAATTTTATTTTCCTGGAAACAGAATAGTATTAAATGATAAGACGCATCGTGCATTTATTAAATTAATTGAATACGAATATTCATTAGATTTAGGCATTGATGACAATACTGTATTCGATATAGAATACCTTATTATAACAATGATTTCTAAGATTCATCAAGGCAAATCAATGACTTTAAAAATAGCCGAAAATAATAATTTAAATGTTGTATATTCAATGCTTATTTAAAATACTTTAGGATACGATGATAAGAATATTTTTTTTGTAATTTACTTAAAGCATTTTCTAAATGTAATTTAATAATGACCGTGAAAAAATTGCCTTGTAGTTGGACACTATGGTTTCATAGTCCAGCAGAAACCTCTTGGGATATATCTAGTTATCAGAAGGTAGCTACTATTGACACTATTGAAGATTTTTGGAATGTTTATTCGCGAATGACCAATTCAATTGTTGAAGATGGTATGTTTTTCTTGATGCGAACAGGTATCAGTCCTATTTGGGAGGATTCTAAAAATAAGAATGGTGGTTGTTGGTCTTTTAAAATATATAAAAAATATATTCCAAATACATGGTTAGACCTTTCAGTGCATACTATAGCAGAAACTATTACTAGGAGTAAATCTGAAAGTAAAATCATAACTGGAGTTTCTATTTCCCCCAAAAAATCATTTTCAATTATTAAAATTTGGAATAATAATAGTAATAAAAAAGAGAATAAACTTTTAACTGAAAAAATAGAACATTTAAGACTAAACGAATGTCTTTATAAAGCTCATAAGGGGCGATAATTTATTTATTTTTTATTTAAGCTGGTTATTGTGGTGATTCAACTATCTCTGCTTCATAATGACCATCTTTAGCTGTTACTTTAACAAATACAGGAGCTCCTCCTGTTGCGGCTGCTGTTGCTGCTGTTGATGCTGGTTCTGGAGTTGTTGTTGGTGTTGGTGCTGGTTCTGGTCTAGTTCCATACCCTAGAGCTGCTGCTTCTGGTAATTTAGATCCTAATCCTGATAATGCTCTATAAACTTCAATATAAACATCTTGTGGGTTTTCTCTAGATTCTTTTACCTTTGCTCTAAACTCATCTAATTTTGCTTGTGTTTCATAATTATAAGAAGCAGCAAAAACTCCTAAATCATTAATATATTTTTGTATCTCTTTTACATAATCTTCATCTGAACTGTAAGTTGTTCCTTTTAAGTTTTTTAACTCATTTAGTAATGTTAATAAATCAGTTAAATTATCATCTTGATAATCTCCTTCAAGAGCAGTTTCTCTTTTTGCAATACTTTCTACATAAGTAATTGCATTATCAATTGCTCCTGATAATTGTTCATCAGATTCTATATCTTTTTTTTCAAATGATTCTTTTAATAAAATATTATTACTTAATAATTGTATAACACCAGTAATTTTAGTTACTAATTCTCCTACAGCTTCAGCTCTATTAGTTTCGTCTTTTATTAAAGCATATAATGGATTTTCAACTCCTTGTGCTGGTGATGCCGTATCGTATGTTCTTTCTCCAGGTCCTCCACCATTATCTCTAGCTCCACCATTATCTCCAGGTCCAGGTCCTCCAGCTCCAGGTCCAGGTCCTCCAGCTTGATTTCCAGCACCTCTTAAATTTCTTTTATTATTTCTTCTTGAGTTTCTCTTTGAAGCTCTTCTGGCGCTTTTTTTGTTAGTTACCTTGTTGTTTGTTCTTTTTTTAGAATATCTATTGTTTCTATTAACTCTCATAGACTTTGCCATTATATTTATAATAATATAAAATATTTTATTATTACACTAAATGAAGAAATTGTCTAAAAAGACTAAAAAATTTTTTCGTAAAAATACAACCGCTGAAACTACAACCTTAATTCCAATAGTAAAAGATATTCCTAAAATTATGCATGAATTTTATGAATTTTACGAAATAATATTTGAGGAAGATGAAACTATACAAAAACCAGAAAGGGATGAATTACTAAAATTACTAAAAAGATTATTAAAGCAAATAACTGCCGATAAATTACTAGTCTTTTTAAATAAAACTCCTATAAAGGAAATTTATAAACGTTGGGAAAAAGATGTATGTCCTCCTAAGAGCGAGAGAAATCAAAAAGTTGGATATCCTCAATGTCTCGTCTATAAATATCCTATGAAATCTGGAGATATTAAAAGTGAATCTTTTATAAATGGGTGCGGTTTAAACACATTAGCTTTTCTTGGAATTTTAACGCTAAGGGAAGCAATGATTGAAATGGAGAAAAAAGCGCATATGAGATATCGTGAAGACTTTAAAGACCAAGACCAATATACTATTACAAAAGAAATAATCAAATACATAAAAAATAAAACAAAAATAAAAAATAAATTAATTTATAATAATTTTTTGCTGGATTTTCAAGATGATAAAAAGAGACCGCCTAACCAACTAGCATTATGGTCATCACTATTAACACTCACTATAATTGACCTTACATTAGATGCAGCAAGTAAGAAATATAAAGGACAAGAAATTACATTTTTAGCATATCAAAGATTTTTTAGAGATTTTGCTGGACATACTGTAGTTTTCAATTATTCAAATAATACGCTTTGGATGTATGACCCACAAATGTTAAAATCTGAACGAGAAGTATTAAGTAAGAAAGGTGTTAAGGCATTTAATTATCGTAGCTATGGAGGTTTAGTATTAATCTCTCCAAATCCTAGAAAAATTACGAAAACTAAAAAAAAAAGAAAATAAAATTGAAAATAGAAACTAGAAATCTGAGATAGTAATTACCAAGACTAAGACTAGAAAAAATGCTCAACATCTGCACTTCATCAATGCTAGTTAGTGTCTTTGCCTTGACTATTTCTTATAGGATTAGTGGATTGAATAATCTAGAGGTAGAAAAAGAATCTTGTATAATAAGTAATGTCACTTATCCAAGCAGACTTCCACAAAATATGGATGAAATAGGCATTAACGATAACTTTGTCCGTTGTAAATGTGGTAAAAACTGTGTCACGGATCTTGGAACTTGTGTTAGGGTAATGGTCCTAAACACCGCTGAAAATATGACAAAAACACCAAGTCTCATTCACGTTAATTTTAATAACTATTTTCTTAGTCCCAAATGCACTCATTTCCAGCATAAATGCTTGTCGCAGGGAAATGGAGTCTTTGACGCAATTAGACGCTCTGAAACAATCGCTGAACATTATGTTAAAAAGATGCATAGTCTAGAACCTATCGATTGTTATAACATTAGCGGAAAACTTGTTATGCACAAACAACAGACAGCGAGCATTTTAAGGTTCATTTCTTCAAGCTTATTTATTGGAACTTTCCTTATGGCTATGATTATGATTATTGTATTCTAATAAAATTTTAGAAAAACTAAAAATAAAAAAAAAAGTAACTACTATAAAATATTTTTTATTAATTAATTAACTTTAATTAATTTTATTTCCAGGATACATAAATTTAAGTCTATTTTTAATTTTAACGTCAGAAAGAGTAGTATTCTTTTTAAGATAAGAGAAGATAGTGTCCATCTGATTTCCGAAGAGTGGTTCAACACAAACATTGATTTTATCGTATTCTTCAAGATAATGTGGTGCTTCAGTCAAAAGCTGTCGAGAACGCTTATAATCAAAACTATTAGGTGGTTGAAAACGCTTTCCTTCACCAATTAGTGCCTCTTCAATAGCTTCAATATTATGATATTTACGAATAAGTTCAATTGACTTTTTAGGTCCCATTCCACGAACACGTTTTGAGTAATCACATCCACATAGGATACAGAAATCAATCCACTGAGCTAATGTAATATTCAAAGTTTCCAAAATTTTAGCTAGATTATAATACTGAATTTTATTGCTGTTAAGATTAAATTCACGAAGAAGAAACTGAGTTCCTGATACAATAAGGTCCATATCATCCGACATTACCATATCAACTACTCCTCGTTTATTTAGAAAACTACAGATAATATCAGCTTCACCCTGTGCCTGAATATATTTAATATTCATTAGGTCAAACATAAATTTCAAATTACGAATAAATTCGGCTTTTACCTGAATAATTTTCTTGTTAGTAGATTTAATTTTCTGCTCTAGTTCTACCTTTTTCTGTGTCTTCTCTTCTTCTGTAGTTTCAGTGTTCTGAACTACATTCTGAACTTCCTGTTCGAGTGTTTCAACCAATTTTTTCATTTCACGTTTTTTTTCAACGCGATGTTCAATTTCTTTTGCTTTCTCCTTTGGTGGTGCTCCATCAAAAACATATATTGGTGTAATTCCATACTGCATCAATTTAGCAGCTTGTATGAAAAATGATTCTAAATAGTTTGGATTTCTGTATAAAAATTTGTAGAAATAAATGCTTACATCAATAGCTACTCGTTTTCCTTTCAATTCAAAGAAGTGATATTCCTGAATACTATCGCAAGCATTTACCTTTATGAAGGTGTTTAGGTCTTTGATTCCCATATAGGTAATATGATATATTTAATAGGCACATTTTTAAGTCAATTTTATCCGCAAAAAAAATAAAAAAAATTTGAAACTGTATAAAGAATTCCAGTCCTTTATTCAACTATAGTCATTCGCAATGTTTTCATAATACTTTCTGGAATTCCTTCTGAATTTTTAATAAATTTAATAAAACCATTAATGTAAAATCCGAATCGTGGTTTTCTTGTAGATGAAACTGCTAATTCAAAGAAATCTGGTAATGCCTTTTCTTTATCACGTATATAAAAATTATCGGTATGTTTTTCACAGAACTCCATCAATGCATCAAAATCAGTCAAAATAGCTGTTTTAAGATAGAAATACGATAATACATTTGTAGATTGTTTAAATTTACCTAACCCATCATCCATAACATTCATCTCATTGACACTAGAGAATCCAAAATGATTTAATATTTTAGCTGTTTGAAAAAGGTTAAATACTAATTCTAAATATAATTTATCCTTAACGTCATTAAAATTTTTTCCATTTTCAATAGACACTAGAATACTATTCATAATACAAGCAACAGTTTCAGTATAACTTTCATTTAACAATATAGGACAACTTCTAGACACATTAAAGTAATTATGTAAATCTTCATCAAGTGAATCATTAAAGGCTAAGTCATATTCTAGATTATGAATAAGTTCATGAACTATTAATTTACCCATTTCTTCATTTCTATAAACAGTAGTGTGATTCACATTTCCAGAATTTCTATATATTGTAGTAACTCCACTATTAATATTTCTTGCTCCAAGAAATTTAGAATGTCCCTCTTCTAATTGTTTGGTAAAATCACTAAGATACAATTTAATATCATATCTTTTTTCATTAGGTGATAATGCTCCTAGAAGAATAGTTCTAATTTGAAATTGTAATCTTTTTAATTCATCTAGTTTTCGTTTTAAACAATAATTTACTTCAAAATCTACAGATATAGATTTGTATTTTAAATTATGCATTTCCCGCGTATCGAATTCACATGCTATTTCACGATGAATTTCAGATGGAGTATAGTATCCAAATAGGTGGTCAGTAGTGGAATTTCCAAGAAATTGTGTAAAAGGTGTTTTTCCATTTTGATTAAACCAAGAATTCATTTCACTGTTGTCTAAAGTATTATCGAGAATCTCTTTTATAAATATCTTATCATTTTCGGTGAATAGATAGTAGTTTTTTTTAAAAGAAATACCTCTGCTAATTTCTTTAATAAGTTTTCTTCTAGGATGAACGTGTGGAGATTCTGTTTTAACTATAGAAAAGTGTGTTTGCTTACTACTACCATTTTTGACGACTTTAGAATACTCGCTTTTAATGTTATTATAATATGGTTTTAATCTATTAAAATTAATTTTTTCTCTTTTCTTAAATTCTCTTATAAACTTTTTTAAAAATGTTTCTAATTCTCTAGACAACATATAAAATATAGATATATTATTTGTTTCGAATATTGAGAAATCTTTTTATTTTAGCTAAGTCTTTATTATTTTTTAAAATAGCTTTTCCATTTTCTATATCTCTTACACTAGCAGCATTTAGTGAAAGTGCCTTAGCTAATCCTGCCTGTTTTAAATTTCGCGCATTTCTAGCATTGATAATTTCTTGTGCTAATTCCTTAGAAACAGTTTCAATCTTCTGAGCTTCATCTGCCTGTTCGAGAACTCTGTTTTGATGTGCTACTGCACTCCCGCTTCCAGTAGTTTTTTTTACTGATTCAGTTTGTCCATCTCGCATTTTTTTTATTTTATCATTCTGAGTAGTTTTCTTTTTTCTTAAAATGGTGACTTGGTCCCATAAATTCTCATCTATATTTGCATCATTATTCATTTTTTATCTATATTATTATTAATATGTTAAGTATTTTTTTATTAGGATTTTTAATTTTAATTCAAGTTATGTTAGTTACAACCATATTTAACAATGTGCATTTACCTAAAAATGACCCACACTATAAAAAAAAAATAATAATAAGAGACCTTACTGAATTGTTTATTCTTACAACACTTACCTTAGTATTAGTATATAATTACTTACAATTTTTAGGAATTAAAATGCGTAAAACATTAGTTCTTAGTATAATTGTAGCAGGATGTGTTTTTATAACAAATATTATATTTAATCGCAAAACATTATTTGGTGCTAATATCGAACATATGAGTAATATAAATTCAAATGATTTAGAAGATAATAGAGAAAGTGTTTTTAGTAGTGTTCCAGCAGCCTACAAATTGATGGAGAATGATGAAAATATTTTTAATTTTGCAGATAAATATTCATTTTCTCTCTTCGAAAGATCACGACCAATGACTAAAGTTGAAAAATCAATGATTGAAACAGAAGAAATGAAATTTAACGAACCAAGAAATGAACCTTTAAAACTTCACGTTGTTTTTAAGAAAGATTATGAAGAACCAGCAGGAGAAGAAGGAGAGGAGGCAGTCGAAGAAGCTTTCGATGACTCACATAATTAAAATAGTTGTAAATTATATACTTACAATGAATAATCTTTTTTTAGTTACAGTTATACAAGCAGTTTATGTAGTGTATATGTTAAGATATTTTAAAACACGATATTCATTAGCACATCCATTAGTGAATTTTAAATCAGAATGGTTGCATCATCCAGTAGGAGTATCAGAAGAACCTATAGTAAATATATGTCCATTTGGACAACAGGCGAGTTTATTGATTGCTGGATTGTTGTTTGTTAGACTTTATATAGCACAACAAGGGAAAGTATCTAGTAAAGTCTTAAAAATGTATAGTAGAATGGGAACATTTTTAATATTCTTATTTTCACTATTAAATATGAATGCAGTAGTTTATTTGATTCCATTCTTTATTTCCGAATATTATGTCCAAAAACTTCTCTAAGAAAATAAAATCTGTTAAAATATTAATAGAATGATAGTGATAATAGTATTATTAGTTTTTATGCTAATTGTTTTATTGAGACTTACTAGTGTAGAAAAATTTATGAGTTTCACAGAAGTTTTAGGAAATATTGATGCTACTAAGCGACAATTATTTAATGCATCTCAAGGTGCTTTGAAAAACAGTGAAGAAGAAATGATTAATAAACAAATTCAAGAAAGAATTTTAAATAGAGTTTTAGATAATGAGGTTAAAGATAAGAAAAGTTTCACTAACAAAGAAACAATTAACTTAGAAAATATGGAGGTTAATGATTTTATAACAAAAATATTTAAATTAGATAATCAAATTTTTACTGATTCAGTTAATCACGATATTTTATGCAATAATTTAAAATATGAATTAATAAAATTAATTGAAAGTGATAAACCAGTAGATATGATTGCTCGTGATTACTATATTAGTAATAAAAATTAGTAATAAAAATATTTAAGTTATTTATGATGATAGTGAAAAAAAATACTACATATATTTTAGTTTTAATTCTAATTTTAATTACACTTTATGGTGTATCGACCTTTTATCTAGATAAAAATAAAATTAGGGAAGATTTTAAAGGACAACCACCCTCTGAATATATTAATTTACTTCCATCAGACCCAGCAGATATAGGTAAAATAAGTGGTGGTAGAAATTTTAATCCAGAACAAGTTAAACCTTATTTTCCAAATACACTTGTAATGCCAAAACGCCCTGCCAATTTTCAACCAGGAATGGTATTAAAACCAGTTGTAGATGGCACTAGAATGGTTCCTATTACTTGGAAAATTGTTGATGAATTTAATGCGAGACTTAGTCTTATTGACGAGTCATTAGACCAGATGAATAAAATACTCGTTTCTTCTAATGAAATGTTAGATTTATTAAGAGAAAAATGTAAGTAATTTTTATTTTTATATAAGTATAAATATAGATATGATTTTATATTTAGTATTAACAGTATCAGTGATAATATTAATTTTGTTTTTATGTAGAGAAAAATGCACTTCAGAAGGACAAAAGGGAGAAGAGGACGGTTCTCTTATAGAAAATTTTAGTTCAAGAAACACGCCAATTAATCTTTATAATGGAATTAATAATACAAATATTAGATGTAACCAAATAAAAAGTAAATTGGATACTACAAGAGATAAATTAATGACTTTTTATGATGAGGTAGAAAGACTTAGAATGCGAAAAAAAATAGCTAAGGATGTAGTATAAAAAAAACCTATATTATAATTATAATGAATTTTAATAAATTAATTTCTCTTTCAGTATTTTTATTAATACTAATCGCTATAGTGTTAAGAATAAATATAATTTATAATACAATTTATCCAAAAAATAATAGTGAAAATGAAACTGAAAATTTTATAGTAAGTTCAGGAGGAAATAGTAAATGTGATTTTAAACCAGAAGGTAATAATGAACTTCATTGCATTTCATTGTGTAAAGAAAATGAAAATTGCTTCCACTTTCAATGTGAAAATATTTGTGGAAAATGTAATGGTGAAAAATGTCCTTGGGATTTAGAAACTGAAAAATATGCAAAATTAAATATACTTAGACCAGTAACAATTAAAATAGAAACCTCAGAAGGCACTGCTAAAATCTCTTTCAAATCCAATAAAGATAATGTTAAGGGATATATGTATCAAATTTATAAAACTAATGACAAGGCTGCTGGTATAACTATAGGCACATTCACAAATAAAGATTGTATTACTTGTGAAAAAGTATTAAAAGGTTTAAGCACAACAGATACATACACAGTATCAGTAAAACCTTATAATGATGATGGAGTAGGAGATGAAAGTAACAAAATTAGTTTTATTCCTATAGGAGAACTAAGAACATATGACTTTAACATTAAATCTCCAATAGAGAACTTGTTAGGAGATGATTACGAACATTGTAATTAAAATTAATTTTCTATTTATATTAATAATGATGTTATATTATAAAACATTAATAGCATTTGTTTTATTACTACTAATACTTTTAGGGTTTCTTTTATCAACTAAAACAAGATGTAGTTTAATAAATAAGGAAAATTTTCAATCAAAACTTCAAACAGTAGATAGAAATAACTTTTCATCTTTTCCAAAATCAAGAACAGTTTTTAGTGATACAGGATTACAAACCATTATAGAAAATACCGATTTACCATTTTATGAATTCGATAAAGATACTTCAAAGGTAAATATTCTTGGTTTAAATGCAAAATATTTTACCTTTTCAATATATTTCAACAGAAAAGATGATGCCGAAAGAAAACAAGTTTTAGCATCTAGCAATGACTGGCATATTGACTTAGAAAAAGAAGCATTACGACTTGTGTTCAATAATGAAGTTATTAAATCAGATATTACAATCACTTCAAATAAAGTCTATAATGTTGTTTTTGTTTTAGATAAAGACTATATTTCATTGTTAGTAAATGGAAACGAAGTTAAAAAAGAAATGAAAGTTCCAGAAAAGAATACAGCTAATATAAAAATAGGTAATAGTCAAAAAGATGATGCTCCATTTGTGGGAAAACTAGGTGGTTTTGATATTATGGATGGTTCTCTTACAAGAGATGAAATATGCACTAATTCAAACTACTGTTTCTCCGAAGATGCTAAATGTGAATTTACAGCTGAAGGAGAGGAAATGATTGATTGTATTAAAGCCTGCAATTCAAACGATAATTGTGACGCAAGAGACTGTCAATATATTTGCATGAAATGCACAGACCATAATAGTTGCGGTTGGGTAGCAGACCCTAATTCATCATATAATAGAAAAATTGTTCGTCCTCCTGATCCACCACAAATAAGAGCAGTAGCTAATAATAGTGGTCAAATTATATTAGATTGGAGAGCACCTAAAAATAATGGTGCAAAGATTAAAAATTATGCTATACTTGTAAATGAATCATTTAATAAATCTAGTGGAATTACATTTAGACAATTAGCAGACACAAACTGCAAAGCTTGTGAATATACTATAGATGGTTTAAAAAATAAGGTTTATTATGATATTAAGGTTGCAGCTGTAAATGAGAATGGAATGAGTGCCTATTCAAATCTTGAAACTATTATGGTTAATGGTCCTTTAAAAAATATAGAAATTTCACCACTTCTTATGGAATCTGATGAAGAAATTTTAGATTCTGCTAGAAAAAATATTAACAAGGGTTTAAATGATTCAATATGTTCAACTATTTTGTCTAATAAAAAAGATAATCATTATTTAAATAAAAAACGTGTTAGGTTTGCTGACCAAGTGAAAAAAGAATTATTATCTTAATATAATATAAATAGATGAATTTAAAAATTTCTTTAATTTTATTATTTTTAGTAGCACTAACTATTTTTCTATTAGTCCAATTCAAAATGGAAGGATTTCAGAGCTATAATTCTGATTCTAAATGTCCTTTTATTGCACATGGTAATACACGACAAGAATGTATAGATGCTTGTTATGTAAAAAGAAGATTTGGAGAAAAAGGGTGTAATACAAATGAATGTTATAAAAAATGTAATTCTTGTATTTCAATTGATTGTAAATGGAATAGAACTAATAAAAAAGATATAAAAAAATCCCCTCCAGAAAGACCAAAAATTAAGGTTTTTACTGGTGACGCAAGTGCAAAAATAACTTGGATTAAACCATATAGTTACGCAAAGATAGATAGATATGTGCTCGTATTAGAAACAAAAGATGAAACTCCAAGAATTAACTTTCCACCTGTAATCGAAAATAGTTTATGTGAATATACTATTTTTGGTTTAGAAAATGATAAAAGATATAAAGTTCATATGTATGCTGAAAATAAATTTGGTAGCAGTGAAGCTAGTAATAATAAAACTATTATTCCTCGTGAAAACAAACAAATCCCAGTTTTCTCATCAAAAAAGAATTATGAACTTGGAATTGATGACTCTTTAGAAAGAGTTGAAAAGGGTATTCAATATGAAGTAAAAGATAATTTATTAAAGAATATTGGATATAAGAAAGACACTAAAGACTATAATGACGTTTTAGTCTTACTATTCGATGAATTAAAACGACAAAAAAACAGAAAACCGTTATCTGAGATGAATATTAAAATAAATTAATTAGGTAGTAATAATTATAACCTTGAACCTATCGTTATACAATTTTATTTATTGTAATTATTTTTTTATAAACATAATAATATCTTAAATTATTATAATAAGGTAATGATTAAAATTAATAACAAGCATATTGCATTATTTTTAATAATATTAGTAGTTATATCTTTTACACTAGCCTATAAACAAAAACTTTTTAAAAGAGAGAATTTTGTAACAGATAGTTTATGCGCCCCAGAAATGTTTAATGATTGGAGGAGAATAGTTGGTTATTTAAAATATGTTAGTGTAAGTGGAGATGGAAAGCATATTTGGGGTATTAATAGTAGTGATCATATATATTATAGACAGGGTTTATGTGGTATGTGGGTTCGGATTCCTGGTGGTTTAAAACAAATAAGTGTAAGTGGGGATGGAAGTCACGTATGGGGAGTTAATAGTGGTGATTATATATATTATAGGAATGGTGCTAATGGAAAATGGAGACAAATTGGAGGTAGTTTAAAACATGTCAGTGTTAGTGGGGATGGAAATCATATATGGGGTGTTAATAGACATGATAATATATATTATAGAAATGGTGTTAATGGAAGATGGATAAGAATCCCTGGTGGTTTAAAACAAATAAGTGTTAGTGATGATGGAAGTCATGTATGGGGTGTTAATAGACATGATATGATTTATTATAGAAATGGCGTTAATGGAAATTGGATACACGTAAAACCTACATATTCTAGATTAAAATATGTTAGTGTTAATGGAGATGGAAATCATTTATGGGGTACAAATGCAATTGATCAAGTATATTATAGAAATGGTTTAAATGATAAAGATTGGATAAGACCAGAACCTACAAAAGCTCGCCTAAAACAAGTAAGCGTTAATTCTGATGGAAATATTATTTGGGGTGTAAATGCAATTAATCAAGTATATTATTATTATAAACCAACAACTACTCCAGCACCAACAACTACTCCAGCACCAACAACTACTCCAGCACCAACAACTACTCCAGCACCAACAACTACTCCAGCACCAACAACTACTCCAGCACCAA
>Ga0181597_10002645_pt1 | contig 19253 bp, 25 predicted proteins | sample 041ome_5_FD_148647 | JGI IMG/M metagenome (GOLD analysis project Ga0181597, IMG submission 148647) | Coastal salt marsh microbial communities from the Groves Creek Marsh, Skidaway Island, Georgia - 041403US metaG (spades assembly) | ecosystem: Environmental > Aquatic > Marine > Intertidal zone... | reverse complement strand
AATCAATTACTTTACTTGTGGGCCAAAGGAAACACGCTCATGGACAATCGATAAAAACACTTTAGCGCCTCAGGCAGCAGGAAAAATACATACTGATTTTGAGAAAGGCTTTATCAGAGCTGAAACAATTGCCTATCGAGATTTTGTAGAGTTTAATGGGGAATCCGGAAGCAGGGATGCAGGAAAGTTAAGGCAAGAAGGAAAAGATTATGTTGTTAAAAATGGTGACGTAATGCACTTTCTTTTTAATGTTTAGTGAACGTCTCTCCAAAGTCTGTTTTTTGCTAAATAAACAACAGTTCCGAGTATCAGGAAAAATAAAATAACTTTAATTCCCAAATTTTTTCTAACTTCTAATTCAGGTTCAGCGGCCCATTTCAAGAAAGTTACAACATCTTCTGAAAGTTGCTGAGCAGTTGTATCAGTACCATCATCATAATCAACGCTTCCATCTAGTATAGGTGCAGGCATAGCGATCTGATTTCCATCCATCCACTTGTTATAATACATGCCATTACCTACCTCTAATCCTTCTGGAGGTTCTTCATAACCCATTAATAGATTATAAATATAGTCTTCTCCATATCTTCTAGCTTTAGTGATGACACTCAAATCTGGAGGATAAGCTCCGTTATTGTTCGCCCTTGCCTCATTATCATTCAGATATGGATTAACAAATCTATCCGCAGGCCGAGCAGGTCTCTCAAACATTTCGCCCTCATCATTAGGTCCATCTAAAACATCATATTCTGCAGCTATTGCCTTTACTTGTGCTTCAGAAAATCCAATATCTATTAAATCTCTATAGTATAATAACTTCATTGAATGGCAACCTGCACAAACTTCTCTATATACTTTGAAACCTCTTTGTAACGCTGCTCTATCAAAAGTACCTGTAATACCATTAAATGACCACTTATGTTTTGGCATTGAACCTTTATTAGACTCAGCTGCTTGAAGATTTAAAGGAATTGTTAATATTAATAAAATAAGTATTTTTTTTAACATTTAATGAATTTCTTTTTGACTTACTGGTGAAGGTGACTCCTTACCACCACCGAGATATACATCACTAATACTTAAAGGAAGTGTTTTTGGTTTTTCAATCCATCCTATAAATGGAGTGATAATTAAGAAGAAACCAAAATAATAAACTAGACCAATTCTTGCAATTAGAAGATATAAACCCTCAGCAGGCAACATACCAACGTAACCAAGAACAAAAAAGTTTACAAAAAATAACATCATAAACCACTTATACATTGGTCTAAAATTACAACTTCTCACTTTTGATGTATCCAACCATGGAAGAACAAAAAGAATTGCAATTGCTCCAAACATCAACAACACACCACCTAACTTATCAGGTACTGCTCGTAAAATTGCGTAAAATGGCGCTAAGTACCAGTTAGGAACAATATGGGCAGGTGTAACTAGTGGATCAGCAGGTATGTAATTATCGACCTCTGCCATTAAGTTAGGGCCAAAAAATATAACTGCAGAAATAAGTACACCAAAAACACATACTGCTATGGTATCTTTAATTAACATGTAAGGGAAAAAGTTTACGGTATCGTTTTTGGATCTGATATCAATTCCAGCAGGATTATTTGATCCGTGAACATGGACTGCTGCAACATGTAAACCCACAACGCCGAATATAACAAATGGAAGAACATAGTGAAGAGCAAAAAATCTATTTAATGTTGCGTTTCCAACTGTGTAATCTCCAAGTAACCAAGTCTTTAAACCTTCACCTACAATCGGAATAGCACTAAATAAGTTTGTAATAACAGTAGCTCCCCAATAAGACATCTGACCCCATGGAAGAGTGTATCCAAGAAATGATGTTGCCATCATTAACAAAAATATAAAAACACCTAGTATCCAATTCAGTTCTCTTGGATATTTATAAGAACCATAATACATTGCTCTTACAATATGAATGAAGACGATGATAAAGAAAAATGACGCTCCATTTGAATGAATGTATCTTAAAAGCCACCCATAGTTGACATCTCTCATTATTCTTTCAACACTATCAAAGGCCATTTCAGTATGCGGGGTATAATTCATAGCAAGAAAGATCCCACTCACTATCATTGTAATTAATGTGATTGTTGCTAAAGCTCCAAAACTCCAAAAATAATTACAGTTCTTAGGCATTGGATACTCACCATATTCTTTTTGAAAATATGATATTATTGGAAGTCTAAATTCAATCCAGTTTAAAACAGGATTTTTATATTTTCTAGGTTCTGAATTTCCGCTCATAATTAACCAATCTTAATAGTTGTGTCATTTAAAAAAGAATATGGAGGCACTGCAAGATTTTCAGGTGCAGGACCTTTTCGTATTCTACCAGAAGTATCATAATGAGATCCGTGGCATGGACAATACCAACCATTATATTCACCCTTACTATCAGTTAGTTTTTGGCCAAGAGGAACACATCCAAGATGCGTACAAACACCAACCAAAACTAGCCATTCGTCTTTTTTAACGCGATTTATATCTTCTTCAGGATCTTTTAAATCACCCATGTTAACTGTTTTTGCTTCTTCGATTTCATCTTTTGTTCTTTTGCGAATAAATACTGGCTTGCCTCTCCACTTTACAGTGATGCTTTGACCTTCTTCTATTAGACTAATATCAACTTCAGTTGTTCCTAAAGCCAGAGTATCCTCTGCAGGATTCATACTTTTTAAGAAAGGCCATATGAATGCTGCTGTTCCAACAGCTCCAATAGAAATAGTGCTGAGTTGCAAAAAGTCTCTTCTTTTACTATCTGGATTATCTGCCATAAATTGATTTTCCCTTATAGCTTAAATTCGAAAAAAAATACCAAATTATATGTGCCAGCGTGACGCAATCATATAAATACTGTAGACAATAATTTATGCGAATAGCTCTTTATCAACCTGACATACCTCAAAATACAGGCAATATTTTTCGACTGGGTGCTTGTTTAGGCGTTTCGGTAGATATTATTGAGCCAACAGGCTTTATTTTTGATGATAAAAAATTCAAAAGAAGTGCCATGGATTATATTGATCATATTGACTACAAAAGACATCTAGATTGGGAGTGCTTTTATGAGTGGTCTCAAAAAAATAAATTTAGGTTAATACTAATGACCACTAAGACTAATCAAAGCTTCTATAAATTTCAATTTCACTCATCAGATATTCTCTTGTTTGGAAGAGAAAGTGCCGGGGTCCCTGATTACGTTCATGAAATAGTTGATCACCGATTAACTATACCAATGAAAGAGGGAGTCAGATCAATAAATTTAAGTAGTTCCGTTGCCTTGGTCTTAGGAGAAGGACTACGACAAACAAATAATATTTAGCTAAGAGTTCCCATTTTCCCATTCTGATAATCCAACATTGCCTTCTTCATATCTCCTTCTGTATTTGTAACGAAAGGACCGTACCTTACAACAGGTTCATTTAATGGCTCCCCCGCTAGAACTAAATAAGATCCAGTTGGTGAAATAGAAGTTAAATTAATCACATCTGATGACTGATCAAAATAAATCATCTGCCCTTTTCTAGCAATTTGATTTTCATCATGAAATTTCAATTCTCCGTCTATAATGTAAACCATTGCCGTTTGATTTTTTGGAATCTCTAAATCTATTAAACTTGGTTTAGCAAACTGAACATCAAAGATTGAAACTGGTGAATATGTTTGCACAGCCGAAGAAGCATTTTTAACCTTTCCAACAAGTACTTTAATTGAAACATCATTACCTTCATTAATTGTAGGAATGTCATTTTTTTTAATATGTTGATACCATGGTTTGACGTTCTTATTTTTTTGTGGAAGGTTTACCCAAATTTGCAAACCTTGCATTACTCCACCACTTTTTTTAAATTTATCTGTCACTAATTCTGAATGGATAAGACCTGATCCTGTTGTCATCCATTGAATGTCTCCAGTTTCAATAGCTGCTTGACCACCCCATGAATCTTTATGCTCTACTTCCCCACCTAATAAATATGTGATTGCTTCAAACCCACAGTGAGGATGAGCTGGAACACCTGTTGCTCCTCCTGGCTCATAATTTATTGGTCCAAAATGATCAAATAAAAGAAATGGATCATTTTCTCTCATTTCAGGGACAGGGAAGGCTCTTGTCACAGGAATGCCGTCCCCTTCAAAAGTTTTCATACAATCTTTAACAGTAACAATTTTTCTCATAGTTTCCTAAATGGTTATCAATTTATTAATTTCAATTTTTTTATATATTCATGTGACTTCCATCACAAAAAGGTTGATTGGATGTTTGTTTGCACCCACAAAGATATACCTTACCAGTTTTTTCTGCAGTAAAAGCAACATTGTTAAAGTTTGTCTTACTATGTGAACCGTCACAAAAAGGCTGATTACTGCTCTCTCCACATTGACACCAATAATAAGTTTTACCCTCTTCTACCTCAACAACATAATTCCCTGCTTGAGCAATTTTTCCTTTTTCAATCATTTTAATATCTCCTTCTAATTTTGATTATTTTATAATTATCACCTTTTTTTTTATCACTTGGATAAAATCCATATTTTATTTTTACCCAAGTTAACCAAAGCCTTATTGCTTTCATTAAATTTCCCTTTCGTTAAAAATGTTAATTTCAATTATTTTGTTTTTTGTTGAATTTTTAATTTCTTTTGATTGTTTTTTATCAAATTTACCAACGATCGAATTACCAGAAATATCTTCAATTTTTGGATTTACATGTAAAAATATTTTATTACTATTCCATGGCACTTCAGGATAAAATTTCCAAACTTCACCATCATAATTTATTCTTCCATTGATTTTTTTTTCTTTGTGATCAACAATATTGATCATTCTTTTTGCATTTCCAATATCCAAAATTCTTGTAAATTCTATATTTAGACTATCTGAAGTTCCATATTTAGGTTTTATAATTTTCCAATCATGAATGTTTATTTGATCTCTAATGGGATCACCAACTGAAAATAAGAAATTAAAATCTTCAAAAAGTTTAACTCCTTTCGCATTTTTCATTAAAGCAGAAACAGTTAGAATATAATCATTTCCTTTTTTTAATGGAGGTCCATAATAAATATTTGGCCCAACCCCTCTCTTAATTCTTCCTGGGTCAAAAAATAAAGTTAATCGACGTTGCATTGGGTCCCAAAGTTCAATTCCCAAATTTAAGAATGAATTTGACAATAAGTTTCCATTTTTATCTTTTAATTGTATATTTTCCCTTACCTGCCCATAAGCCATTGATTCTGAAAAAGTTAAATAAATTCGTAATGTATTTTCTGGAAGTTCAGAAACATTTGGGAGCATGAAAACAGATGTAGTATTTTTTTTGCTAATCAATTTTATGGTGTTTTCTTGCGCAACAATAGGGGAAAGAGAAAATAAAGCAGCAAGTAAAACTTGCTGCATTACTTTTATAACTAAACTCATCAATTAAATGTCAGTTTTGGAGCTGAATTATACCCAAATGGATCAGGTCCATTTGGCCAATTCATTTCAACAATATGATCAGAACGATCAAAAAACATTGGCATTGGAATTGAGTGAAGTTCCAAGACCCCAGTATCAACCGAACTTTGACGAACAGTAATTGCATAAGTCTCATCAATAGTATCAAGATGAAGAACGCCTGTTAGCGGTATTTGATACTGCGCAACTCCACCAACTGCAAATAGAGGTTTTACTCCCTCACCATTTGGCATTTCTTCTGCATTCACTAAAGCATTAAATGGAATTTGTGTTGCGCTACGATTAGTATTTGTGATTAAAAAGTTATCAGATCCATCCCACAAATTTGTATAATTAATGATATCGATAGGTGTATTGCCAAAGCCTAACTCTCCAACAGTTTTGCCTCTGACTAAAGCGCCATCTTTAATTTCTGACAGGGGAATTGTTACAATTGGAGTACATGCATATACTGCAATCAACGTTGCCTCTCCATTTATTTCAGTAATTGTCTGAGTAATTATTGGAGCGCGTGTTTCAAATTGTGCATGAACAGCATGCCATATTTCAGTAGATGAAACTGAATAATTATTATTAAAAGGATAAGCAAATCTTCTTAATTTTGAACTAAACTCCTCGTTAGAAACACCTGCAACAAATAATTCACCTTCATAATAATCAACATCAGTAATTGCAAAACTGCTAAGGTTTTGACCAAATTCAAGTTTAGCATTTGCGGAAACAGTTCCTATTGATTGTGTAGTATGTTTAGCAAAAGAAAGATCTACTAAATTTAAATTACCATTATCCAATTTGATAATAAATCCCTCAGCTTCTGGTCCTTTGCTATTATGTGCAGATAAAAAAATTTGTTTAGTGGGTTTGTGAACTACAATATCATTTATTATAATTTCTGAAGAAGGAACTTTAAGTAACTCACCTATATCTTTTGTAAGATCATAACTTATTGTTCTGCCTTCAAATGTTTGTGCGCGTCCAAAAACATAATCTGATTGATCATTTAAAATTTTTTTATCAAGTTCAAAAGCATGGACTAGTCCAGACTTTTGATCACCAACAAAAAGTGTATTTTTGTTATCAAATGCTAAAGCGCCCGCAGACTTAAGTGTGACAGTATTAGCAAAAGAATTATTTAAAAATAAAAATGAGAGAAAAAAAATAATTATATAAAAATAATTTTTTTTCAAAAAAAGTAATTTAGTCATTTAATCTCCTATTAAGTTATTAGAAAATTATTTAATTACTTTATTAAAATTTACAATTAGGCAAAATTTTCTGCCTAGTATGAAAAAATTGTCTATAGCATTATAATTTGTTATACTATATAAAAACATACTGTTATGAAGAATAAGCAAAATGTCTGTCCGGTTACAAACGCTTTAACTATCCTTGGAGGGAAATGGAAAATAAATATTATTTTTCAATTATCACAAAATACAATGCGATTTGGTGCTCTTCGTAGATCATTGGGTGATGTCACACAACAAATGTTAACGAAACAACTAAGGGAAATGGAACGTGACAAACTCATTAACAGAAAAGTCTATGATGTTGTGCCTCCAAAAGTTGAATATTCTCTTACCGATTTAGGAAGATCTAGTTTACCGATTTTAAAATCATTGCATCATTGGGGTGATACAAAAAAAAGAACAATCAACAAAGTAATAGAAAAAAATTACGCTGAAGTAGCTAATTTATAATACTATCTATTTTATTTAGACATTTATTTAACCCTAAATCGTATTTCGTTTTTATAAAATGTTCCTTAACTATCTCCACCCATTTAAATTTTACATTTGAACGATAAAAACAATTTAAAGGATAAGGCATATTAAACATTTTTAATACCTCTTGCCGTATGACATCATTAGTTAAAACGGCCAGCGATTCATGAATATATTTTTCAACAAATTTTTGTGTTTTTTTATCTATTAAAGGTAAATCAAATAAACCAAGAAAACGAAAATACCTATAAATTCTCAAGTAATCCTCCTTTATTCTATCTTCAATTTCCCCAATAAATTTTATAGCTTTATCCTTTAGGTCTTGCTGACCATTGTAGTAATCATAAAGTTTACAATCTTCTCCAAAATATAAAGCATTGAATGTAAAATCTCTTCTGGCTGCATCCTTCTTCCAGTCTTTAGTATATAATACTGAAGTATGCCTTCCAAGTTGATTAATGTCTTCTCTTAAAGAAGTGATTTGAATTTTTTGATTATTTGGATAAGCAATAATGGAACCATATCTTATGGCAAAATCGTCATATTCAATATTATTTTTTTTAAGTAAATCAAGAACATCATTAGGTTCTAATTCAGTGGCTGAGTCTATATCACTAATTTCTCTATTCATAAGAAGATCTCTTATGCTTCCACCTACTAAACGAATTTCTGCATTTTGATTTTTAAAAATAGAAAATAAAGTTTTTATATGCTCCTCCCCTATTAAGGAATTGATTTTATTATTGCTCATATCTAGCTATTTTTTTAAAACAATTTATATTACATGAATGATGTCGATGCTTTCAAAAGAAAATATCAATGAAATTTTTGAGGATATCAAAAAAAATTTAACACGAGGCGTTAAAGATAGAAAGCATACTTTTCATACGCCTGTTTTTTGCAATATAGATAATGAAAATAATATTCAGTCAAGAGTTGTAGTTTTACGTCAGTTTGACTCTCCAAATATGGTTTTAAATTTTCATACTGATTTTAGATCTCCAAAGGTTGTCAGCCTTCAACAAAACAATAATTCATTATTTGTTTTTTATGATCACAAATTAAAAATTCAATTACGCATTAAAACAACATCGATTATAAATAATCAAAATAAAGTTACTGAAGAAATGTGGCAGAAAACAAAATTGTTTAGTCGGAAATGTTATTTAACAGAAAAAGCTCCGAGTTCTTTTACTGATTTGCCTGAAGATGGGATTAATGAGAACCTTAGAGGGCAAGAACCATCTCTTGAAGAAAGTGAGAAGGGTTATAAAAATTTCACAGTCGTTCAAAATCAAATTCAAGAAATTGATTGGCTCTTCTTAGCTGCTAGAGGGCATAGAAGGCTAAAAATAACTATGGAGGATAAAATACCAACTTATCAATGGATAATACCTTAATACAAAATAAAATTATCAATCACTCTGATTGTATTAATATAAAAAGCAACAAATAATCTTGACCTTTTTTTTGTCATGCTTAGACTTAAATCATTCTCATCCCTTACTTCACAGTAATCAATTTTTGATATTCCAAAATTTTTTAATTCGTCCTGTAGATTATCTAAAATTTTCTGATTAAAATTTTTTTTTAGATTTATTAAATGTGATTTAATTATACTTGCGCACTGTGCGAATTTTATCTGTTGATCTCGAGTAAATGATGAATAACGAGATGATAAACTCATGCCGCTCAAATCTCTTATTGATGTACATTTAATTAAATTAATTTTTAGTTGATTTTGAAAAATTAATTGCTCAATTATTTTTAATTGCTGAAAATCTTTCTCACCAAAGAAAACTCTAGATGGTTTTATTAAATTAAATAAAATTTCTACAATTGTTGTCACCCCATCAAAATGTCCAACTCTAAAAAGGTCACACAAAATATTTCTATATTTGAATACCGTTTTATCTGAATTAATACCTTTAGGATATATTGCTTCTTTATCAGGGGCAAAAATAATTTTACAACTTGTCTTTGATAATATTTCTAAATCTTTTTCAAAAGTTTTAGGATAATTCATAAAATCATCTTCATCATTAAATTGAGCAGGATTAATAAAAATACTAACAATATTTATTCCTTCAAATTTATTAGCTTCAGTTATCAACGACAAATGTCCTGGATGGATATTTCCCATCGTTGGAATAAAATTAATTTTTTTTTGGCTTTTGTATAAATCAGACACTATTTCACTAATTTCTGATAAATTTTTGACTATTTTCATATTTTTTTGAGTATCTAATTGACTTATATACGATCAATTCGTAATAGGGCTCAAAAAATAGTTAAATTATGAAAAGAACATATCAACCAAGTAAACTTATAAGAAAACGTAGACACGGGTTTAGAGCTAGAATGGCAACTAAAGCTGGAAGGCAAATTATAAACCGTCGTCGTGCAAAAGGAAGAGCTCAACTTAGCGCTTAAGTAGGCCTTATGGCCCCTGATTTATTTACAATAAAAAAAAGAGCAACTTTTGTTCATGTCCGAGATAATGGTGAGTTTATTCGTAGCAACAACCTAAACGTCCAAAAATTGATAAATCAAGATTTAGATAATAAAATAGGGGTTGGTTATACTGCTACTAAAAAAATTGGTAATGCGGTAAAAAGAAATAGAGCAAAAAGAATCATGAGAGAATTAGCAAAAAAAATATTGATTAAATGTAAAACAAATACTTATTATGTGCTAATAGCCAAAACTTCAATTTTGGATACCAAATTTAAAGATTTATTAGAGGAGTTAGATAAGGTTGTTAATGTTAAATAAAATTATAATATTCCCTTTCGTATTATTTATTCGAGTATATCAGCTTATAATATCTCCAATGTTAGGTTCAAATTGTCGTTTTATCCCTACTTGCTCAGAGTATGCGATGGAGTCCTTAAAAGAATATGGATTAATAAAAGGAATTTTTTTATCAATAAAAAGAATTGGAAAATGTCACCCATGGGGAAGCCATGGATATGACCCTATACCAAACAAGATGGAAAAAAAATAAATATGAATGAACAAAAAAACTTATTTTTAGCAATTGCAATTTCGATAGCCATAATTGTTTTCTTTCAACTTCTTTTTCCAACACCTATATCTGAGCCTATCCCAAATGCTGAAAATGAAGTTTTAGCTCCTGCTACATCAATTGATGAACCAATACAAAACACTATAGAAATCATTAAACCAAAAGAAGATGTTCTTGCAATTAATGAAAGAGTAACAATTCAAACACCTTCTTTAACTGGATCCATAAATTTGCAAGGTGCAATATTAGATGATTTAACTTTATCGAACTATAAAGTCAGTCTGGATGATAACTCAGACAATATTGATTTACTATCACCTGACGGAACATCAAATCCTTATTATATAGAGTTTGGTTGGAAAGCATTAAACAATCAACAAGCGCTATTACCCAATTTAGATACTATTTGGAAATCAGACTCTTCAAATTTAACACCAGGCAATTCAGTAAAACTAAGCTGGACAAGTGATGACAATAATACATTTATTATTAATTTTTCAATTGATGAAAATTATATGTTTTCAGTTACTCAAGAAGTAATTAATAACAGTTCATCAAAGTTAGAAATTTACCCCTACAGACTAATAAAAAGAATAAACACACCAAAGACAATTAATTTTTTTATCTTACATGAAGGCTTAATAAGTCTCGTTAATGATGAACTTCTTGAAAAAAATTATGATGATTTGCTAGATGACTGTTCTGCTAGTATGCCTGTTAAAGATACTTTTTGTGATGCAAAAGGCCAAGGAGGTTGGTTAGGATTCACTGATAAATATTGGATGTCAGTTTTAATACCTGATCCTAACGAGCCAATAAATGTTAACTATCGTCATGGTAATAATGGAAGAGATAGTTATAGAACTGGATATGTTGGCCAGATATTTAATATATCTCCTGGTGAAACAATTAGTTATCAGGGTAAAGTATTTGCGGGCGCAAAAAAACTTGATATTTTGAGTGATTATCTTGATAAGTTATCTATCCCACGTTTTACAGATGCAATTGATTGGGGATGGTTTTCCTTTTTAACTAAACCTGTTTCGTATGCAATTAATTGGTTCTATGGATATGCAGGTAATTTTGGCCTTGCGATTATTGCCTTTACTATATTGATGCGATTAATTCTTTTTCCATTGGCACACGCATCATTTAAATCAATGGCAAAAATGAAAAAACTTCAACCTGACATGCAACGATTGAAGGAAACCTATCCTAATGATCGACAAAAAATGCAACAGGAACTGATGGCATTATATAAAAGAGAAGGGGCTAACCCTGTTGCAGGATGTTTGCCTATATTAGTTCAAATACCAATATTTTTCTCATTGTATAAAGTTCTTTTTGTTACAATTGAAATGTACCATGCGCCATTCTATGGTTGGATTCATGATTTATCAGCTCCTGATCCTTTAGGCATTTTAACTGTCTTTGGTTTAATCTCTTGGGATGTTCCAGGATTTTTATCAATTATAAATATTGGTATACTTCCAATTCTAATGGGACTTACTATGTGGCTTCAACAAAAATTAAATCCGGCACCAGCAGATCCTACTCAAGCTAAAATATTTGCATTACTTCCATTTGTCTTTACGTTCGTATTAGCGGGATTTGCAGCAGGTTTAGTGCTCTATTGGTCAGTTAATAATATTCTTTCTATTGCTCAACAGTGGTTCATTCAAAGAAAAATACTCGCTAAAAATGAGTAATGGCAATAAATCATTAAATAATTTTTTTAAAAATAATGAATTTATTGGATCATTTCAATCTCACAGAGATATAAAAAATATAATAAATACAAACGATTGTTGTTTTATTGGTAGATCAAATGTTGGAAAATCTAGCATTATTAATTCTATTACAAGAAAAAAAAATCTTGCTAAAACTAGTAAAACACCCGGAAGAACTCAATCTATTAATATATTTTTAATTAATGAAAAAATAAATCTTGTTGATCTTCCAGGGTATGGATATGCAAAAGTTTCTAAAGTTATGAGAGATAATCTAGCAGGATTAATTCAAGACTACATTGAGAATCAAGTAAAACTTATTCAAGCATATGTGTTAATTGATGCTAGAGTAGGTTTAAAAAATAGTGATATTGATATGTTCGATTTATTAAGTGAATCTAATCGTAAATTTTCAATTGTTTTCACAAAAATTGATAAGTGCTCTAAATCATATCTAGAAGAATTAGAAAATTCTATGCAAAGCTTGATGAAATCATACAATAAGCATTTTAATCAATTTTTTTTTACGAGTGCAAAAAAATTTGAAGGAATAATTGATATCCAAAAAGATATTTATGCTTTATCTAAACAATAATGAAATTTGATTTTTTATCAGAAAGTGATCAAGCTTATTTTATTCATAAAGCGTCTACACTAGTTGAGGCATTACCTTTTATTAGGGAGCATAGTGGTGACACTATAGTTATTAAATATGGAGGTCACGCCATGGGGGATCCTAAATTAGCAAAAAGTTTTGCTAGAGACATTGGCTTGATGAAAGAGGTAGGAATTTTTCCTGTAGTTGTTCATGGTGGCGGCCCTCAAATTGCAGAAAAGTTAAAAAATAAAAATATTGATACAAAATTTATAGAAGGATTAAGAGTTACAGATAAAGATACTGTAAAGGTAGTAGAAGATGTATTAGCGAATGAAATCAATGCTGAAATAGTAAAATCTATTAATGAATCAGGTGGTAAAGCAATTGGACTAAGTGGCAATAAAAACACATTATTAAGTGCATCAAAATTAAAAATAGAAATTAAAGACTCAGACTCAAATATTGAAAAACTTGTAGATATTGGTTTTGTGGGACAGCCAACAAAAGTAAATACTAACTTTATTCAAAAACATATTAGGGATGGGAACATTCCAGTTATTGCACCTTTAGGAATAGATGATAAAGGTAATTCATATAATATCAACGCTGATACTGCTGCTGGTTTTATTGCAGGTGAGCTTGAGGCTAGTAAACTATTATTGCTTACAGATGTTCCTGGTATATTAGATCAAGATAAGAAGTTAATTTCATCGTTAACCCTTGACGATGCTTCTAAAATAATTGATGAGGATTTTATTGTTGGAGGTATGAAACCAAAAATTCTAACGTGTGTTGAAGCAATGAAAAAAGGCGTGAATAAAACAACTATATTGGATGGAAGAATTCCACACTCTGTAGTTCTAGAATTATTTACTGAGCATGGTATTGGAACACAAATATATTCTTAAATTATGGAAACATTAAATAAACAAATAAAAACATGGATTTTTGATCTTGATAACACCTTATATTCCGCTGATAGTGGTATTTTTCAACAAGTGCATGACTTAATGGGTAAATTTGTTTCAAGTCACTTAAATATTGACATTGTCGAAGCAAAAAAAATTCAAAAAAATTACTATAAGCAACATGGAACAACTCTGAAAGGAATGATGGATAATCATGGCGTAGATCCTGATCATTTTTTAGCAGAAGTTCATCGATTAGATTATTCTATAGTGGGACCAAATCATCAACTTAATATTGAACTTAAAAAACTTGAGGGTCGAAAAATTATTTACACAAATGCAAACATGCAGCATGCTCTTGATGTTTTAGAGCGTATTGAATTATCAAATTTCTTTGATGAAATATATGACATTAAAATGGCAAATTATATTCCTAAACCTGAGATAGCTCCTTATGAACAACTTATTAAACAATTTAATATTCAAACTGACAGTGCAGCTATGTTTGATGATATTGCTAAAAATTTAGTTCCTGCCAAAAAAGTTGGTTTTACTTCTGTGTGGATTGATGCTGGTTACGAAAATTTCAGTGATGATATCCAATCGTCAAAGCAATTTTTAGATCATGAAACAACAAACATTACAGATTTTTTAGAGAATGTTAACAAAGGAAATATATGAGTGAATTAAAAAAAATTATTGAAGATGCATTTGAGAATAGAGATCAGATAAACGCGCAGACAAAGGGAGAAATAAGAGACAGTGTAGATGAAACATTAAGTCAGCTTGATACTGGATTAATAAGAGTTTGTGAAAAAAATGAAAATGATTGGATAGTTAATCAATGGATTAAAAAAGCTATCTTATTAAGTTTTCGATTAAATGATAATGAAATAATTAAAGCATCACATGCAACTTGGTATGACAAAGTTCCTAGCAAAACAGCTAATTGGTCAAAAGAAGATCATGAAAAAGCTGGTTTTCGATATGTTCCCGATGCTGTTGTTCGTAAATCTGCCTATATTGCTAAAGGTGTTATTTTAATGCCTTCTTTTGTTAATCTGGGAGCTTATGTTGATGAAGGTACTATGATTGACACATGGGCAACCGTTGGTTCATGCGCACAAATAGGAAAAAATTGTCATATTTCAGGAGGTGCTGGTATTGGTGGTGTCCTGGAACCATTACAAGCAAACCCAGTTATCATTGAAGATAATTGTTTTATTGGCGCTCGGAGTGAAGTAGCTGAGGGAGTTATAGTTGGTGAAGGATGTGTATTGTCTATGGGCGTATTTATTGGAGCTTCAACAAAAATAATTGATAGAACTTCTGGAGAAATTCACATGGGCAAAGTTCCTGCATATTCTGTCATTGTTCCTGGCACATTACCAGGCAAACCTTTGCCTGATGGAACTGTAGGTCCATCTTTGTATTGTGCTGTAATAGTTAAAAGAGTTGATGAAAGAACAAGATCTAAAACATCAATAAATGATTTACTTCGTGATTAATGGACAACATAGACTTTAACTCAACTAAACTCACTCAAGCTCTTGTAAAATGTAAGAGTGTTACTCCTGCGGATGATGGAGCACTTGAAATTGTTGAAAAACATTTATCTTCGATAGGTTTTAAATGTACACCTTTATTATTTACTGATCCCAATTCATATGATGTTAAAAACCTTTTTGCGTCTATAGGTACATCAGGCCGTCATTTAGCTTTTGCTGGACATACTGATGTAGTACCAGCGGGTAATGAAGAGTCTTGGCGCTTTCCACCTTTCTCTGCAACGATAGAAGATGACAAGCTTTACGGTAGAGGAACAGAAGATATGAAAAGTAACATTGCTTGCTTTATGTCAGCCACAAATAAATTTATTGATAAATATAGTAAAGATTTTGGAGGCGTAATTTCTTTTATCATTACTGGAGATGAAGAAGGTCAAGCAATAAACGGCACTCCAAAAATCATGGAGTGGACTAAAGAGCAAAATATTTCGATAGATCACTGCATAGTTGGGGAACCTACATCTGATAAAAATATTGGGGACAAAATTAAAATTGGTCGAAGAGGATCTATTAATTTTTTTCTAACAGTAAAAGGTATTCAAGGACATACAGCTAATGGTCACCGTGCAGAAAATCCAGTGCATCATTTATCTAAACTTTTAACCAATATTCTTGCAGAACCACTTGATAATGGAAATGAATATTTTCTTCCATCTTCCATTCAAGTTCCAACATTCGATGTTGGTAATTCTGCGCATAATGTTATTCCTGAATTTGCAAGAGCCACAATTAATATTAGGTTTAATGATGAGCATACTGCTGAGTCACTAATTGATTGGCTAAGAAAAAAGATTGATGAGGTTTTTTCTAAAGAAAAAAATGCTTCGTGTCATTTTACGGAAGAAATTAGCGCTAGATCGTTTATTAATAAAGAAGGCGAGCTTACAGATATAATAACAACATCAATTTCTGATTCTACAGGACGAAATGAAAAACCTGAACTTGCAACAGATGGGGGGACATCAGATGCTCGCTTTATAAAAAACTATTGCGAGACCACTGAATTAGGAATTAGGAATCAAACGCTCCATCAAATTGATGAATTTGTGTATATAAAAGATCTGGAAGAGCTAGAAAAAATATATTTAAAGATATTAGAAAACTACTTTATTAAAAATTAATAACCTAACTTTATATCTACATCACTTTTTATTTTTTTATTTTTTTTTAAATCTATAAATCTTTTGTATAAATAGCTAATAGACGAATCATGATCTGTAATCGCAGCCACATGTGGGGTAATAGTTATATTTTTATTAGACCAAAATTTATGTTTTTTAATCAAAGGCTCTCTATTAAAAACATCTAAAGATGCAAAAAAGCTTGGATTATTTTTAATATGTTTTATCAAATCCTTCTCATTAACAGCAGGCCCTCTGCCTATATTTATTAGTAATGACGACTTTTTCATTTTTTTTAAAAAATTAGAATTTACAAAATTTTTAGTATTTTTAGTATCTGGTAAAATTGAAACAATTATATCACTTCTTTGTATAAATTTATTTATTGTTTTTTTATTATATATTTCAAATAGCTTATTGTTTGTTGTTATATTTCTTTTAAAACCAATTACATTGTAGCCAAGTTTTTTAATTTTAAGCGCAACAAAATTACCAATATAACCAATCCCCATTATCCCAATAGTTAATTCATTATTTAAAGGTGTGTATCTTTCATTCATCCAAATTTTTTTTCTTTGTGCTTCATCATAAGTTTTTAATTTTAATTGAAATATAAGTATTTGAGAAAGAACATGATTATACATTCTTATTCTCATTGTAGGATCCTTTACTCTAATAATAGGAAGGTTTCCTATATTTGGTAATTTAAGTATGTGATCAACTCCTGCCCCAATAGAAAATATTGCTTTCAAGTTTATCATTTTTTTAAAAATATTACTTGGAAGGTTCCAAACCATTGCTACATCTATTTTAGTTAAATCAACATCATCGTTGATTGTAAAAACTTTATCGTGTTTAAATTTCTTTTTTAAAGTATGAAAAAATTCTTCTTGATTAGAATATGTTGCATAGAAAAAAATATTCATTTTTTTTGATTATCTAAATTTTTTATTAACTGAAGATACTTATTTCCAATAACTTCCCAAGTAAATTCATTTTCTGCTCGTAATTTTGCTTTTTTTCCTAGTTCATTTAATTTTAACTTATTAGAAAGAAGATCTTTTAAAGAATTATAAAGTTCAGACATATCAGAAATAATAATTCCAGTCTCATTATGAATGACCGCTTCTGGAGTACCACCAACATTCGAAGCAATGGACGGAATACCATAATATGCAGCTTCTAAATAAGCAATTCCAAAACCTTCAATGGAATTTTTCTTTGACTCATCAAGTGTAGGCATAACCATAAGATTGATATTTTTGAAAAGATATTTTTTTTGGTTTTCGTTAATATCACCTAGAAAAATTACATTTTTGACAATATCTAATTCCAAAGTTATTTTTTTTAAATTTTCAAACTCAACTCCTGATCCAGCGATTATATACAATATGTTTGGATATTCTAATTTTAACTTTGCAATTACTGACAATATATATGCATGTCCTTTTCTTTTTTCTAATCTGGCTAAAGTTGCAATCACTGGCTGACCATTTATGTTTAAAATGATTTCTTCATTTAGGTGAATAGTATTTAGAGCACCTGGATAAATACATGTTATGTTTTGATTAGTGATACCAACATCTTTAACGAGATTTAATGTAAAATTTGAATTGGTAACAATCTGCGTAACTTTATTTAATGTTGAAATAACACGAAATTTTTTTGAAGAATTGTTAATAATTAGTTCGTTTCCATGAGCAAGACAAACAGTAGGTATAGATGATGAATTTAAAGTATCTATTGTTAACTCAAAACTTTTCCAACTATCACCAATAACATGAGAAATTTTATTTGAAGATAGTAATTTTTTTAATTCTGATAATTTTTTTCTTTTTCTAAAAAATTTTATTCCACTAATTCTTTTTATGCGTATATTTTTTTCGTATTTTAAATCATAATAAATATCATTTTTTTTATCATGCTGATCGGCAAGAACCAAAACTTCATGAGTTTTGCTTAATTCAATTGAGAGATTTTCTATAAGATTTTCTATACCTCCAATTTTAGGAGGAAAGCATTGAGTTAAAATAATAATCATTCAATATTGTTAACTATCTTGAAATGAAGATGAAGTGTACGTTTTATTTTAGAAGAGTGAGAGTTTTTATAAATTTTACTTTATCTTTTTTATATGTGTTAATTTAATGAATATATATATGCATAAATTGCATATATCTTATGATTATAACTTGCTTGAATTGCATAATAAAAACATTATTTATACTTCAAGAAAGGAATAAAATGATAAAAAATATACTAAATTTTTTTGATCACACTTACAAAAATATTAACGATTATGCTTTTGATAAGGTTGATCCACAACTAGTTAAATACTTTAAAACTGAATATGGTCAAGAGTGGCAATCAGCTTTGACTGAACATTTATATAAGAAAGAGCTAAATAATGATAAAAAAGCTGCTTAACAAATTTTTTAGATCATTTACTTTTGATTATGATCGGGAACAAGTTGAAAGATACTTATCTCAATCAACTAATACTTACGATTTAGAACAAAGAATCCGTGAGTTAGATCAAAATAAAAAAACGAATCAATACTATATTTAAATATTACCAGAGTTAGAGGGGCTTAGTTACATTTTGTAACCAGTTCTTCTCCTCTAGGGTAAGAAATATTGATAATTTTTCAAATACCCTCTGGTGATAATCATTAATCCAATTTAATTCTTTTTCATTCAACATACTAGAATCTATAAGGTCTCTATCTATGGGTGCCCACGAAATATTTTCAAATTTAAGTTGATTTTCTTTTTCTTCAACTACAACGATAATATTTTCAATACGTATGCCATATTCACCCTCTTTATAATAGCCGGGTTCATTAGATAAAATCATTCCTGGTAATAATTCAACGCTTGGAAACATGCTCTTTTTGGAGATGCGTTGAGGCGCCTCGTGAACACTTAAAAAACTTCCAATTCCATGACCGGTTCCATGATCATAATCACAATTTATTTCCTGCAAACTCTCTCTTGCTAAATGATCAATATCTGTTCCCTTGGTACCCTTAGGAAAGATATGGGTTGAGAGATTGATATGACCCTTTAAAACTCTTGTAAATCTATC